>Ga0302303_10000020_pt1 | contig 243560 bp, 213 predicted proteins | sample III_Palsa_E2_1_FD_194542 | JGI IMG/M metagenome (GOLD analysis project Ga0302303, IMG submission 194542) | Peat permafrost microbial communities from Stordalen Mire near Abisko, Sweden - III_Palsa_E2_1 | ecosystem: Environmental > Terrestrial > Soil > Palsa > Peat permafrost | place: Sweden... | reverse complement strand
ACCAAGCCCAATGTAGGTTTCGGGGTGATGTATTATACCGACTGGTATTACCTGGGCATATCGGCCCCGGAATTGACTTTTACCAGTTTGGGTACCGCATCGGTACAGAGCAATAATAACTTTGTGGCCCATTATTACTTTTCAGGAGCGCTGATCACCAATATCGATGAAGACATCAAGTTTAAACCGGCTACCCTGTTTACCTATGCCAGTGGGGTACCACTGGTGGCAGACTTCTCGGGCACGTTTTACCTGAAGGAAACCCTGGGACTGGGGGTAGACTACCGTACCAATAACGAGATGGCTGGCATTATCACCATCAATGTGAGCTCCTTCCATATCGGTTACAGCTACCAGTTTGGTACCAGCAGCAATAACCTGGGTGGAGCCAATATCCCTACCCATGAGGTGACCCTCAGCTATCGCTTCGGTAAAAACTCGGGTAATAATAAGTTGTTGTAGAAATATCAACCTAAAAGAAAAAAGACCTGTAATGTAACAATTGCAGGTCTTTTTTTGTTTACAAATATTCACTTACTTCCACCAAATTGCCGTCAAGGTCCCGGAAGTAAACGGACTTGATTTTGCCCGTTGCTCCGGTACGTTCAACCGGGCCTGTAATGATATGGATTTGCTTGCTTTTCAGTTCATCAACAACCACATCAACCGGGGTATCGGTAATAAAACATAAATCGGCCGAACCCGGCATGGGTTGCGTGGCTTTGGGATCAATCTCATGACCATACTGATGCAGGTTAATTTTCTGATTACCAAATTTCAGCGCTTTGCGATCATCGCCAAAAGTAATCACTTCCATCCCTAAAACATCAGCATAAAAATTACAGGTGTCTTCCACATTTTTCACGGTCAATACCAAATGATCCAAACGATTGATGTTCATCTTCAAAAAATAAATACAAAACTAAATAATTTAGTGTGGTATGTTTACTGGGCAGGAAAGTAACAAAATGGTATTTTTGCTGCTCCAATATTTTAACATTAAGCGGACATATCTTAAATTGATGTAACGCATATTTGTTTTATGGATAAGCAACTGATCAATTATCTACAGTTATTCAGGCCAATAACCATTGCCGACGGAAAGATTATTGCCAGTTTTTTTGAGCCTAAAGCTTTTAAAGAAGGCGATTTTTTATTTGAGGGCAATAAAGTAGCCCGCGAGCTTTTTTTTGTTGGCAAAGGGGTGGTGAGGATAGGCTCGGTAAATGATAAGGGTACAGAGATTACTCATATTTTTTATAACGAAAACCACCTTTGCTCCATACTACAAAGCTTTAACGACGAGGTGCATACATCGGCATTTATACAGGCTTGTTGCGACGTAGAAGTATTGAGCATCAGTAAAGGCAGGCTGCTTGATTTGTATAAGCAACTCCCCTATTTAAAAGAACTTATTGATCAGCTAAATCAACTCAATTTAATCAGAAAGGTAAATATGCGCAACACCTACCTGGGCGAGGATGCAGAAACCCAGTACCGCATGTTTACCATGCAACACCCTGATATTGCCCTGCGGGTACCTTTAAAAGACATTGCATCATACCTGGGTATTACGCAGCAATCGTTAAGCCGCATCCGGAAAAATATAAGGTAACCGCTTTTTTACCATTTGTTAAGTGGTAAAATAATTTACTTGCCCACCTTTGTTACATATTTAACAAAAAGAATTAATTGAATATGGCACGTATATTTATAACTGGCTCGGCAGATGGTTTGGGGATGATGGCTGCACGGCTGCTGGTGAGCGATGGGCACCAGGTAGTGCTGCATGGCCGCAATGAAAAAAGAGCAAATGATGCTTTAACTGCCGTACCCGGTGCTGAAACAGCAGTAAGCGGCGACCTGTCTGATATTAAAGAGACCATAAACCTGGCCGAAAAAGTAAATAATCTTGGTTATTTTGACGCGGTTATACATAATGCCGCCGTGGGTTATCAGGAGCCCCGAATTATTACAAAAAGTGGATTGCCGCATGTTTTTGCTATCAACAGCCTGGCGCCCTACCTGCTCACCTGCTTAATTAACAGGCCCAAAAGATTAATTTACATCAGTTCGGGTTTGCATAATGAAGGTGATGCCAGCTTGAAAGATCTTGCGTGGAAAAACCGTCCATGGAACGGTTTTAATGCTTATAGTGATTCGAAACTGCATAATGTTATTTTGGCGTTCACCGTTGCCCGCAGGTGGGCGGACGTTTATGCCAATGCCTTAGAACCGGGTTGGGTAGCTACCAAAATGGGAGGATCGACGGCACCTGATAGCTTAGCCGAAGCCCCTGTTACACAAGCATGGCTGGCAGTAAGTAACGAACCGCAAGCTTTGGTAAGCGGCCAATATTTTTATCATAAAAGCCTGAGAAAATTTAATCCCGCAGCAGCGGACATTGATAAGCAGAATTTATTTCTGGACGAATGTGAACGGATAACGGGCATATCGCTGATTTGATTTACCGGGTATTTTAAGTAATGGCGCAATAGTTGACTTTTTTAATATTAATATCTACATAAAAATAAAAAACGATGAGCACAACAAAAATAGGTTGGATAGGACTGGGTAAAATGGGGATACCTATGTCGCGGCAATTGATAAAAGCAGGCTACCCGGTAAGAGTTTATAACCGGAGCACCGATAAGGAAGACAGGTTGAAAGCCATGGGTGCGAGCACTGCAGCATCGCCCGGCAAACTAATAGAGCAAACTGATGTGCTGGTTATTATGGTATCAGACGATGCCGCTATTGATGCCATTTTTAATGGTGATAATGGTTTGTTAAGTGCCCATACCAGTGGGAAGATAATTATCAATATGAGCACCGTTTCGCCGGCTATAAGTGAACGGATGGCTCATTTATGTGAGCAGCAAGGCAATAGTTACCTGGATGCACCCGTATCCGGCAGTGTTAAACAGGCTGATGAGGGTACGCTGGTAATAATGGTTGGGGGCGATGAAAAAGCTTTTAATGAGGCTAAGCCTATCCTCGAAAAAATGGGTAAGCTAACGATGCTGATTGGCAACATTGGAGCCGGTAATAAAGCTAAACTTGTTATTAATACCATGCTGAGTGTTTATTCGCAGGGATTGGCCGAAGCCGTTGTTTTTGCCGAACAAAATGGCATCAAAACCGAAGACTTGATAACCCTGCTGAATAATGGCGCAATGGGTAGCCCGTATATCAAAATTAAGGGCGATGCTATTATTAATAACAATTATACAGCGGCTTTTGCACTGAAACACATTGCCAAGGATTTACGGTTGGCTAAGGATATCGGGTTGAAAAGTCCGTTGGGTAATATAGCCTATCAAACTTTTCAGGATGCCGAAGCCAAGCTGGGCGAAGAAGATATTATTGCAGTGATAAAACAGGTTAGGGATTAAATTTCGTTATCATAGCGATGGGTTTAAAACTGTGACTCTCCGAAAGAAAAAAAAGGAGGCATGCTGAGGCACTCGAAGCACGCGGGTGGGTCTCAACGTTTATGCACTGGCGTATGGCCTTTGCACACATGCTTCGAGTGCCTACCCATGACATATAGCGGTATTAAACTTAAGTTTTGAAAACTAAGTTTTTTCAGCGTCATGTCATTTCACCTTCACAGTCCCCGGATTTTAAAACTCAGCATGACACCCCTATTTAATATTTGTAAGAAAATTTATCTTTCGAACACCCATAATTTAAACCCATCGTTATGAAATAAAACAATTGTTACGCCTTATTATTCAACAACTCATTAACCAAATCGTTTAAATTGACCGATGCACAGGCAATCAGTTCGTCGGCGGCGCCGTAATAAATGTAAAGGGTATCGTCCTGTAAAACAGCGCCGGTAGGGAAGCATACGTCATCCACATCACCGCCCGCAAGTTCATAATCCTGATCGGGCTTAAAGAGCGGGTATGGCAAACGGGCTATTTCTTTGCGTGGATCATCCAGATCCATTAATGCGGCGCAGCACGAATATTCATAGCCAGCCCGCGCCTTTTTCACACCATGATATAGCACCAACCACCCATGTGGTGTTTCAACAGGCGGACAACCGCTGCCCACGTATTCAATTTCGTGTTTGTATTTTGGCGAGAGAAAAATATGATCTTCCAGGTGCGTAAAATAGTTCTTCCAGAAGTCTTCTGTGAGTTCTGAAATATCTTTCACGGCTGTTATCTGAATATCTGGCTTGATGCGATGGGTAAAAACCAATTTACCGTTTATGCGTCGCGGGAAAAATACCAGGTCCTTATCGGCAAGGATATTGGCCCCTTCGTTATATTCCAGGTATTTTTTATTAAGCGGAACGTTGTGTTTGGTAAGCAAGTCGAAATCGGTATAGCTTATTTCAGGCACAATTATTCCCTGTCTTTCAAAATGCCGCAAATCGGTCGAGGTTGCCAACGCACCAAGGGCATTGTCGCCGTCAAAAGCCACATAGGTCATATAATAAACGCCATCAATCTGCACAATCCGCGGATCTTCCATCCCATGTTTTTCGTAATCAAACTGCGGCTGCAGGATAGGTTTGTCCCAACGTTCGTTTACAGCAAGCGGTGTATTCAAATTACAATAACCTATACTGGAGTAATTTTTTTTGTGTACGGCCCGGTAAAAAACGTGTATAAGGCCATTAGCCTTTATAACGGCAGGATTGAGCACACTTTCATTCTCAAATTCAAGCCCGGTTTTACGGAGTATAACACCTTCTTTTTTTACCTCGATCATATTTATTGTACTGTTTTGGGTTTATGGATTTTAAAACCCCTTTTTAAAGTGGCCGTCATCATCCAAACAGGCTATAATACCTTCAATAACGGTTTTTGTTTCATCCGGATCTTTAACCCTAATGGAAAAAGTGCCGGCCTGTTTGGCTGGATAATCATTACCGCCCGGAAAAATAGCATCGCCAATAAATATCATCTGACTTATTTTAATATCCAGTACGTCGCGCAGTTTATGGATACCGTATTTTTTATCGATCCCCTTTTTGGTAACATCAATGGATGTAGCGCCGCCCAGATTTACAGCAAATTGGGGGATCATTTTTTCGAGGCTCTTTTTTATTTTATCGCGCTTTTTAAAGTCGGGGTCGTACTTTTTCTTTTCATCCAGCGGCGCCTGCTGCCCCAGGGCCGAATAGGTAACCTGGCTGCCCCGGTCCTCAATGGTTTCGCCCCATGTTTGTGTTGCTTTAAAACCTGATGCATCAACCGCTTTGTTTAATGAGGCTATGATCTTTTCTTTTTCAGCATCAGTAAAATTTTCGGCGTACAATTGTTTCCACTCTTTTTTATATTGAAAGAACTTGGTACCGCAGGTAGGTAAGATAGATAGGTTTTTGAGTTTTTTTCCTTTAGGCAGATGGCTGAGCACCTGTTTCTCAAACTGCGGCCAATCGCCGCCCGAAATAATGGCCACCCGGGCAACCGTTAATAAGGCAGCAAGCCTTTCAGACATATCTTTATCAATAGCAGCCTTACTTTCGGCAAGTGTGCCGTCGAGGTCAAAAACAATTAATTTCTTCATGTAGTTTTTTTTATTATTTATGTGATGTCAATGGAGTCTAATCAAAACAATGACCAATGAGCCCCACCTAAATCCTCCCCGGTAGGGAGGACTTAAAAAATAAGCTTGGGCGAAGTTAAAGTCTCCCCTACCGGGGGAGATTTAGAGGGGGCTATAACCATTGCATTATTCTGGCAAGGCCAGCTCCAATAAGGTAATTTCGCCTTTGGGCACAAACGGACAAGCACCTAATGATGCGGGCAGTAGCATTACTTCACCTTTTTTTAAGGGATAAAAGTCGCTGTCGTGTTCAAGGTCGCCTTTGCCATCCACACAAACCAACACATGAGGTACATTTTCTTTACCAACCATAAATGGCAAATCACCAATTATCCGGTACAGGTTAAAATGCTCATTCTGGATAACAATTTCCCTTTGCACAGGGGTTTCGGCCTCTATAACAGGCGTAACAGGTTTAATGTCGGTTTTACTGAAATCAATACAGGCCAGGGCCTTGTCTACCTGTAAATCGCGCGGTTTACCTGTCTTTTCATCAATGCGGTCCCAGTCGTATAAGCGATAGGTTACGTCGCTATTTTCCTGTACCTCAAAAACAACCACATCGCCAAGGGTATGTACGGTGCCGGCTTTTATCAAAACGCTGTCGCCGGTATTGGGTTTAAAATGGGCCAATTCATCGGCCACCTTGTGTTCCTTCAGTTTATCGCGCAGCTTTTGTTCGGTTGTGCCGGGTTTAAGACCGGCATAAATTATAGCGTCGTTTCCGGTTTGCAATACTACCCATGCCTCGGTTTTGCCGCTTTCGCCTTTGGGGATGTATTGCGTAAGCTGATCAGATGGATGTACTTGCACCGAAAGTACCTGCTTACAATCTAAAAACTTAAGTAATAAAGGAAACCGTTTAAACTTATTAGCAAATTTACCCATCAACTGTTCGGGAGCATTTTCCATCAGCCATTTGATGGTTTTGCCTTTTAACTTACCATCTGATATTTCGCTGGCCTGATCATCGCGATCACTCAATATCCAGGCTTCGCCAACAGGATCTTTAGGGGGTAATGGTTTTGACAATAGATTTTCGAGCCGGCGACCACCCCAAATGCGGTACTGGTAAATAGGCTCAAATTTTAGCGGATATAATCTTGCTTGTTCCATGTTGTATTTCCATTTGAGTAACAAGGAACATAGGCTTTAGTTTGAGTTTTTAGTCTGAACCAGAATTTACAAGATTAAAGAATTAGTAGAATTTTTAAAGTGATATTTTTGTCCCGCTCAATATAGTGAAGTATAACAGGAAAGACTCTTATCATGCCGGGCAGTACCCGGCATGATAAGAGCAAAAAATTAAGCTTCCATAGCCGGCGTATACTCGCCGCGACGGGCGGCATTATCTAAGCTGGCGCGGAAGTAAAGCATTTTTTGGGCCTTTTCAACGTTTTCGTCTTTGCCTCTCCATAAATCCATTACGGGCTGTTGTATAGCGCGGGCATATGAAAAAGTAAGGCCCCATGGCAATTTGCCTTTATACAATTTATGCATGGCGTTAAGGTGCGCTGCTGCATCCGCGGGTGATTGTCCTCCTGATAAAAACGCAACTCCCGGAACTGCGGCAGGTACTGTTTCTAACAGGCAGGTTACAGTTGCATTGGCTACCTCGTCAATACTGGCATGTTTTGTAGCATCAACACCCGGAATAACCATGTTTGGCTTGAGCACCAGTGCTTCCAGATCAACATTTTGGTTAAACAGCTGATGAAATAGCTCGTGCTGTACATTGCGTGTTACTTCAAAGCATTTTTCCAGACTGTGTGAACCATCCATCAAAACTTCGGGCTCTACAATAGGAACAATTCCGGCTTGCTGACACATGGCAGCATAGCGGGCAAGCGTATGCATATTTGCTTCAATAGCGCCACGGGTAGGTATGGTATCACTTATAGTAATTACGGCACGCCATTTGGCAAAGCGGGCGCCTAACTGGTAATATTTAGCCAGACGATCGTCCAGCCCATCCAAACCGGCAGTAATTTTTTCGCCGGGGAAACCTGCCAGGTTTATGGTGCCTTCATCAACTTTTATGCCGGGTATGATGCCCGCTTCTTTCAGTTTATCAATAAACAAAACACCATCTTTTGTGGCTTGATAAATGGTTTCATCGTATAAAATAGCGCCGCTTAAACACTCGCCTAATTTAGGAGTGGTTACAATTAATTCGCGATAAGCGCGGCGGTATTCAATAGTTTGCGGAATGTCGGCTTCTGCAAAGCGTTTGTTGCAGGTGCTGGTGCTTTCGTCCATGGCAAGCAGGCCTTTATCGCCGGCAAAAAGTGCGTTTGCTGTGCTGATCAGTTCTTGTGTCTTCATAGGATATATTGCTTTATAGGATTGCCGATATGCAGCCGGCTGGTTTTGTTTTTAAACCTTGTTAAGTTAGTAAGTTTGTATTACAGTTTTAACATCAAAACAATCATTTTACAATTTTATAGCACGAAATGGATTATCAACAGCCCTATCCTTCATAATCTTTTACCACCTGCTTTGCTTCGCCCAGCCCATCAATGCCCAATTCTACCACATCGCCAGCCTTTAAATACACGGGCGGTTTCATGCCCAGGCCAACGCCTGCCGGGGTGCCGGTTGAAATAATATCGCCGGGCAATAAAGTCATGAACTGGCTGGTGTATGATACTACCTGCGGGATATTAAAAATAAAATTGGCGGTATTACCATCCTGCATAGTTTGGCCGTTTACTTTTAGCCAAAGGCGTAACTGATGCGGATCGGCTATTTCATCTTTGGTGGCAAAAAACGGACCTATGGGTGCAAAGGTTTCGCAACCTTTTCCCTTGTCCCAGGTGCCACCGCGTTCCATCTGAAATTCGCGTTCCGATACATCATTGTGCAGCACATAGCCTGCCACATAATCCATGGCATCTGCTTCGCTTACATAACTGGCTTTTTTGCCTATTACAACTGCCAACTCTACCTCCCAATCGGTTTTTTTTGAGTTTTTGGGGATGATGATATTATCATTTGGTCCAACAATGGCTGATGTAGCCTTCATGAAAATTACCGGCTCCACCGGTGGCGTGGCGTTGGTTTCTTTGGCATGGTCAACATAATTAAGGCCGATACAAATCAATTTTGATGGCCTTGCCAAAGGACTGCCCAACCTAACATAGTCAGGTAACTGAACCAGCATATTGTCTTCAATAAAAGCTTGCAAACGCACTAAGCCATCGGCCTCAAAAAAAGCCTCATTATAGTCCTCACCAAAAGCTGATGTGTCGTATTTCTTTCCATCTATTATTACTCCGGTTTTTTCTTTTCCGGGCTCGCCAAATCGTATCAGCTTCATGCTTTTATTTTAGTTTATGGTTAGTTGTATAATGGTATCAACAGCGTCAGGTTTCAGGCTATCAGTATAAATAAAAACACCTTCGGGCTGCTGTTTAAACTTAACGCTGCTGCCATCGGCAAATAAAGTAACCTTAGTTATTTTGCCCTTAACTTCGGGTAAAAAAATGTACGGTTGTTTGGGCATATTTAATACATGCGCATACAGCGTTTTGTTTTTATAAGTTACCACACCCCAGGGCTGTGCCGTTATAAAATTACCGCGTGTACCGTAAATTGTTTCGCCATTTTTTTGCATCCAGTTGCCTACTATAGCCAGCGTGTCGGCAAATTCGGGCTGTATCTTTCCGTTGGGCATGGGGCCAATGTTTAATAAAAAGTTAGCATTACGACCTGCCGCATTTACCAGGTAACTGATAATCTGTTTGGTTGATTTGTAGCTTCTATCGTTAATATTAAAGCCCCAGCTGTAGTTAATAGTTTCGCAGGTTTCTAATGGCAGGGTACCAATTTTTGATTTTGCGCTAAAGCCGGTGCTGTTATTGCCCGGCAAATCTTTTTCAAACATTTGGAAATCTTCGCCGTCCTTAACTGCTTCGTGGTGGTTATTACCTATAAGAATAGAGGGGTTTAATTTGTGTATCAACCCATAAATTTCGTCGAGGTGCCAATTTACATCGGTGCGTTCCCAGTAGCCATCAAACCAGATACCTTTAACGGCCGGATACTTGGTAATCAACTCGGTAAGCTGATCTTTCATAAATTTGATGTAGCTGTCCCAGTCGCCCTGTGTGGGTTTGCCCTTTACAATGGGACTGCCAAAGGCGTAATCGGGCCTGCCCCAATCCAGCAGGGAGTAGTAAAAATGCAGTTCTATACCTTGTTTCTGGCATTCCTGTGCCAACTCCATCAGCGGGTCGCGGTGATAAGGCGTAGCATCAACGATATTGTATGATGAAAATTTGGTACCAAACATACTGAACCCATCATGATGACGTGCCGTAATGGTAATATATTTCATACCTGCCCGTTTGGCAAAGGCAACCCATTCTTTGGCATCAAATGCCTGCGGATTAAAAAAATCGGCCAGGCGCTTATAGCTGTCGTAGGGTATTTTTTCGTTATGCATTACCCACTCGCCATCGCCCAAAATACTGTAAATACCCCAATGTATGAACAAGCCAAATTTCATATCCTGAAAATTCTCACGTGCTGCCAGGTTATCGGCAGTAGGTGTATAAGCGGTTTGCGCATTGGCACTAAAGCAATATAGCAGCAATGCAATAAGGGTAAGTTTTTTTATCATAAGGTTTATTTTAGTTTTAGATTGATTGCCTGTTTTAGCTTAGTCTTTATTTTAAAATGCAATGTCATTAAGTTAAGTGGTCACTAGGCACGCAGCCCCTCTAAATTAGCCCCCTCTAAATCTCCGCCGGAAGGGGAGACTTTAGCTTCGCCCGCGTTTATTTTTTTAAGTCTTTCCGCCTATAGGCGGAGAGGATTTTAGGCGGGGCTTAACCTAATTACATTACAACGATACACCTCTTTTCCATGGTATGAAATCATCCTGCTGCAACTGAACGGCTTTAGGAACAAGTTCACCACTGGCCACTTGTATAATGTATTCCATTATCCGCTCACCCGCTTGTTCAATGGTTTCATCCCCCTGAATAACAGTACCGCAGTTAATATCAATAATATCGGGCATTTTAAGGGCTATAGCGGTGTTTGATGATAGCTTGATAACAGGAGTAACTGGGTTACCTGTGGGCGTGCCCAGGCCGGTAGTAAATAAAACAATATTTGCCCCGGCGGCAACCTCGGCAGTGGTACTTTCTACATCGCTACCCGGTGTGCAGAGCAGATTTAGCCCATTTTTGGTGACCTTTTGAGGATAATCCAATACATCAACCACCGGCGATGTGCCGCCTTTTTTTGCTGCTCCGGCCGATTTAATAGCATCGGTAATCAACCCATCGCGAATGTTTCCGGGTGATGGGTTGGCATAAAATCCAGATCCAACGGCAACTGCGCGGGCATTGTAGGTGGTCATCAGGTTCATAAACCGATTGGCCTTTTCTTCATCTACGCATCGATCGCTCAATTGCTGCTCAACGCCGCATAGTTCAGGAAATTCCGACAGGATAACCGAGCCGCCCATGGCAACCAGCAGATCAGACACATAGCCCAATGCCGGGTTGGCTGATATGCCCGAAAAACCATCAGAACCACCGCACTCCAGCCCGATACATAGTTTGGATAGCGACGCAGGCTGCCGCTCTATCTGATTAGCCTGCATCAGGCCTGCAAAGGTTTGTTTTAAAGCCTGCTGCATCATTTCGGTTTCGGTGCCTACTTTTTGCTGCTCCAAAATAACCAGTGGTTTGTTGAAGTGGGCATCTCGCAGATTAATTTCTTCCTGTAAGATGGTTACTTGTGCATTCTGGCAACCAAGGCTCAGTATAGTTGCCCCGGCAACGTTAGGATGGGTAATATATCCGGCAATTAGTCCGCATAAAGTTTGTGCATCTGCCCGGGTGCAGCCACAGCCCATTTCGTGAGTAAGAAATTTAATGCCGTCGATATTTTTAAAAAGCTTGTTTGAATCAGGTTTATCAGCAACAGCCTGTATATCGGCATTTAATATTTCCTGTGTGGATTTACCTGCCCTGTAAAGATCTATTAGCTGGTCCACATCGTTATCATAGCTTTTAGATTTTTTGTAGCCAAGCTTGTCTGCTAATGCTTCCTTTAAAACGTTAATATTCCGGTTTTCGCAAAAAACAAGCGGAACCACCAGCCAGTAATTACCGGTACCCACCGAACCATCGGCGCGGTGATAGCCCATAAAGGTTTTGCCTTCAAATTTCGAAGTGTCGGGTATGTGCCAGTCTAATTTACGTTTACTCAAATGGAATCCGCCCGAGGCATGATGCACCGTTTGGGTGCTGATGGGGCCACCTTTGGGGATAAACTGACTTGCTTTGCCTACCAGCACGCCATACATTATAATTTCATGGCCGGGCTGTAATTCAACCAGGCTGAATTTATGCTTGGCAGCAATAGTTTCGGTTAGCGCGAAAGCATTGCCCTCAAAATTTATGATGGTGCCCTGCGGTATATCCTGCAAAGCCACTAAAACATTATCTGCGGGATGTATCCGTAAAAAAGTATCTTTTTTTGCCGACATGGTTATTACTGTAATTCAAAAAATCTTATCCCCTTAGGCCAATGTAATTAAGTTAGGCCCCCTCTAAATCTCCCCCGAAAGGGGAGACTTTAGCTTCGCCCACGTTTATTTTTTAAGTCCTCCCTACCGGGGAGGATTTAGGTGGGGCTTTCTTATCCACTTAGGTATACAAACTTTATGAGCGCGATTTACAGAATGGAACCCGTTTAATCACCTCTCAAATACAATTGGTTGTACAAAGAAATAAGATTACATCAAATAATCAGCATAAAATGTCAAAAAAACAGGTAACGACTTTAAACAGCTTAAAACATCTCGCCCAGGTTAACAAAAATTCCATGCGATCCATATAAACCCGCTGCATAATCCAAACAAACGTTGGTATCGGAGTGTTTATTGATTTTTATACGTAAGCCGGTGCCTGCCGCTGGTGCAACTTTTTGAAACCTGTTGGTTTGAAATTCTGAAAGGCTTTCGGCATTGGCAAATACCACACCGCCCAACAAGCCATTTTTGGTTATGCCAAAGCGGTATTCACTTTCGAGGTAAAGAAAATTTTTACCTCTGAACCTGTCCTGCGGATAGCCCCTGCCCGAGTTATTGTACATATCCTCACCTGTGGCAGGTAAATCAAGATAGGGAACGTTGCCCCAGGTGAACTGAGCAATGCTCCAAAAGGCAAGTATATTATTTGATTGATCGGACAGTTTTAAAAACTTTTTAAACTCCATGCTCAATTCCTGCCAGCTATTGTCGCTGCCTAAAAACGTGTAGTTATCGCGATAAGTAATGGAAGCCAGGCCACCTCCAAGCGGGTTTATTTTATTGCGGCGGCTATCATATAATAAATTTAAAGTAAGCCCCGAAGAAGTTGATTGCGGCGCATAGCCATATTTTGTAAAGTCGGATACGGTATTGTCGGCATTGCCGGTTTGGGTAATATTATAATGGTAATCCAAATTATAACCAATGCCACCATAAACATCAGGAACTATCTTTTTAAAGAAGGTAAAATAGGTTCTTAAATAGGTAAAATCAATGGGATTTTGTTTCGCCTGCGAGGTGCCGGTACCTATTCCGTAGGTATCTTCCGGATATCTTTCCAGGCGCAGATCGGTAACGAATTTGTAATCATTATCATGCGCCCAAATTTCAGACCGACTGGTAAAAATCACCTGACCCTTGGTATCAAAAATCTGTTCGGCATCAATCTCCGACAAGTTTTCAGTATGCGTACTGCTGGTATAAAAGGCCACATTGCCTGTTAAATCAACTGCAAAACCTGTTGAAAGCGAGTATCCAAAAGCCGGCACTAACGAAAAGTTTAATTTTCTTGACTTCTGCCGTTGTGTTTCAGCAGCTGTTTTTCCTAATATCCGGTACAGGATATCGATTGCATCAATCTGTTTTGACGAATCAATAATAGGCAACTGAGTCTTTTCGGTTGCATTTTTTACCAGCGAAGTATCTTTTTGCGCGTAACTTTTATAGAAACTAAATACGGACAGCAGGCAGAATAGATATTTAATATTTTTCAAAACGGGGTATCTTTTTTTGAAGCAAATTTAAATTATAAACGATATAATTTCAGTAATAACCTTTTCAGCAATAGTTACCACATAATCTGCCTAAAATAAGCTATGTATGTAACTAAAACAATTCCCCAAGGTTAACAAAAAAACCATGCGATCCACCTACACCAACACCATAATCAATACAAAGGTTTGTATTAGAGTATTTATTTAGTTTTATGCGCAAACCTGTACCCGCTGCCGGGGCAATACGTTCAAACCGGTTTGAGGGATATTCTGTAAAACTTTCGCCATTAGCAAAAACTACGCCGCCCAGCAAACCATTGTGGGTTATACCAAAACGGTACTCTCCCTCCAGGTAAAGCATATCGCGGCCCCGGTACCTGCCCACAGCATAACCACGCCCGCTGTTATTGTACATATCCCAGCCGGTGTTTGGCAAATCGAGATAAGGTACATTGCCTGATGTGAAGGCAGCCATACTCCAGATAGCCAATACATTGTTGGATGATGGTGACAAGCGAATATATTTCCTGGCATCCACTACTACTGACTCCCAGTTGGCATCGCTGCCCAAAAATGTTAAATTTTGCCGGAAAACAACGTTTAAATAACTACCACCAAGCGGATTTAGCGAATTTTTACGATCATCAAACAAAAAATCGAGATTAATGCCCGATGAGGTTGAGTGCGTGGTTTGCCCGTATTTGGCAAAGTCCGAAACCGTACCATTTGCATTGCCAGTAGCAGTAATGTCGTAATGCGAATCGAGATTGTAACCGGCTCCGGCATAAAAACCATTTCCCAATTTGCGCAATATGGTTTCGTAAATCTTTACGTAGTAAAAATCGATATTATTGTCAGTTGATAATTGGGTAAAAGTGCCCAATCCATAAGTATCCGTTGGATATTTTTCCCAACGCAAATCGCTCACCACCTTGTAATCATTATTGGGCAGCCATATTTCTGATCGCGATACCAATATTTTTTGACTTTTGGTATCAAACCCCAAATCGCCGGCTATAATCGAAAAATTTTCATTGTGAGCCGCACTGGTATAAAAACCCACGTTTCCGGTTATATCAGCCGTAAACCCGGTCGAGAGTGTATATCCCGCATAGGGAATTATTGAAAAATGGGTTTTTTGAGCCGCTTTCCTGTTTACAGGGTTGTAATTTTCATCAAAAAGGCCCTCAATAACGTCAATTAAATCCCGCTGACTGGCAGAATCAATAATAGCGCTGTGCGAACCGTTGTCGGCAGGTTGCTGCTGCTGCAAAATAGGCGGATTACCCTGACTGCGGGCAGTTGTAGAATATAAAATTGCGGCTAAGATGATTAAAAAGGAAAGTGTCTTCAACTATGAGCGCAATTAATTAGCATAAAAATAACAGGGGTAATATCTGCATATGACTAAAGTTTTATCAAATCGTTTAATTCTCCTCAACAAAAATCTTCACCCCATCAAATATTCAAAATTAACCTGTTTTATGTGTAATTATTGCCCGTTATACAGAATAATTGGTCTATGCTTCAGCATTGTTACATTGCAGATAATGGGTTTAAATGGGGGTAATACGGGCTTAACCTAAAGGGCGTTTAAACAACACCAGATGATAACAACCTCCTGCCATGCTGAGGGTAACGAAGGATCTTCTACACTATGCGGGTAAACGATTTGCCTAGTGTAGACCTTGCACTTGAAGAATATCCTTCACTGCAGGATGACAACCTTTTTAATCACGAGCCCCAAAGCCCCTTCAACATATTTTATGTCACCCCAATGATATACGCATATGGTTGTTTCCGCCATAATTGGTAGCTTTGCCGCCGAAAGACACGCTTTCAATTTTATAGAATACCACAATGTACCACCCGCTTGATAATCCCATCTGGAACGCTTTAAACACCGGAAATAAAAACATAGCCAACGGAAACCAACAGGCAAAATACTTTTCAAAAGATGTATCGCCCTTTGTAGCGGTTAAGGAACCCACCCAACAAAATTTTGAAGAGTTATATAATGTGATACCCGATGCGGGCTATTTTGCATTTCCGTCGATAGTTGAATTAACTATCCCCAAACCATGGGAAACCAAAAAAGTAGTCTGGATACGCCAAATGGTTTGCGAGCAACCTACCCGGCAAGTTGAAAATAACGTTCCGCTTTTGCCTTTGGGCGATGAACATATCCCGCAAATGATGGCATTAACCCAACTGACCAACCCCGGTCCATTTGCCGAAAGAACAATTGATTTTGGTTACTATAACGGTATTTTTGATGGCGATAAGCTGATTGCCATGGCCGGTCAGCGGATGAACCCCGAGCCTTATGCAGAAATTAGTGCGGTTTGTACCCATCCCGATTATTTAGGCAGAGGACATGCCGCCAGGTTATTATTATATCATATTGAACGGATAAAAGCCACAGGCGGTATCCCTTATTTAAATGTGCTGACAGAAAATGCCAGAGCCATTGCCGTTTATGAGTCGCTGGGTTTTGTAACCCGCAAACAAATGCCAATTTATACCATTCATAAAAAATAAATATACACATGAAAAAATCTATTGCTATTGATATGGACGGGGTTATTGCCGATACGGAAACCCAATTTATAAACTGGTACGAACGGGATTATGGGGTAAAAATACATCCGCAGGATATATTAGGGTTTAAGGAGGATGAGATGTTTCCGGATAAAACTGCTGCCCGCAAGTTTGCCTTTACGCCAGGCTTTTTTCGCACGTTGCCGGTTATGCCGGGAGCTGTTGAAGCGTTAAAAAAGCTAATGGAAAACTTTGATGTTTATATTGCATCGGCAGCTATGGAGTTTCCACAATCGCTACCCGAAAAACACGCCTGGTTACAAGAGCATTTCCCATTTATAAGCTGGCAGAATATTATTTTTTGTGGTGATAAAAGTATAATCGGTACCGATTTTTTAGTTGATGATCATGTTAAAAACCTCGATTTTTTTAAAGGTAAATCGGTTATGTTCCATGCCTTTCACAACGTTAATTTCAATCATCACCAAAGGGTAAAAACCTGGGAGGATGCGGTTATTTTACTGGAAACTCATTTGTAGTAAAAACAAACAAATTGATATAAAAGTAAGCGCCCCGTATCTCACCCCGGGGCGCTTTTTAGTTACTGATAAAATCAATAACTAATCAACTAAATCCGTACCGGCTTATCTCTGGGCCGGTACATCTCCCGTAAACTGCTTAAAGTTTACAAGTTCTTATTGCTGGCCAAATTCGCCATTAGCTGTTAATTGAATATCATCGCCCACCATGGCCGATGGGGCCGAACCAACACCGAAGTCTTTGCGGTTAATGGTGCCGGTAACTTTAAAGCCGGCTACCGGTTTATGCGTCATCATACTGGTGCCGGTGCCGTTTAAAATAAGATCGAGTGTAATTGCTTTTGTTACACCATGCATGGTCAAATTGCCGGTAACTTTATATTTATTATCGGCTGTTTTGCTGATACCTGTACTTAGAAACTTAATTTGAGGATATTTAGCCACATCAAAATAATGGTCGCCTCTCAAATCCTTATTGCGCGATTCATTGTCGGTATTGATAGATGCTGCGTCAATGGTTATTTCAAAAACACCGTCACTAAAATCATCTTTCGATGCCGTAATGCTGGCATCAAATGACTTAAAGTTGCCATCCACATCCGATAGCATCATGTGCCTTACCGTAAAACCTATTTTGGCATGTGCTTTATCAACAATCCATTTGGTTTGCGCAAATAAGCTGGTGCCGGCCAGTATGAATACGGCAATGAGGCCAATTTTTTTCATGATGTTGTTACGATATAGTGTTTATAAAAGCAGGTTTCCAATAAACATTAATCTTTATAAAATGTTTGTAAAGTGCAGTTATTCAATAAATTAATCGGCAGTTGGGCCACCACCCGGCGGCGGGCCACCCGGACCACCTCCCGGCGGCGGACCCATGCCACCCGGGCCCGGGCCCATTCTTGGCGCTGTACCCGCCGTTTTTCTGAAACGGTAAGTAAACGTTAGCAGATAATACCTGCCCAGGCGGTTGGTGTTAGTTTGCGTAATATAACTGCTGCTTTGGGTACTGCTGTAACCGGTATTTTGGTTAAACACATCCAATACCGAAAAACGCAGTGTAGCCATATTGCCTTTTAAAAACCGGCGCTCAACATAAGTATTAAAAACATTAGGGTTGGTTGCTCCTTTGTAACCGTAATAAAGCGTTTTTGTATAATCATAACTGTAAGTCCAGTCGTTCCATAAATAGTTTTTGCCATTTAACCCCAATACCAGGGTTCTGAAATTATCCTGAATGCCTGGCTGGTTGATAGAGTTTTGCGACGAGTTAACGCTGTAAGTTGTATTAGCTTCGGCATCAATAACATTGGTAATATCAAGCCTGAAACGTATACCTTGTGATAATACCAGTGTTTTGGCGATATTTTTTTCGGTTGTTTCGTCGTAAGTTGTTGGATCAACACTGGTAATGTAGCTGATGTTGTTATTGTATGATAAGTTACCAATGAAGAATAGGTTATATTTCCGTTTTTCCCAGGGCTTGGCAAAAATGTAAAATGCTGATGCGGAGTAATAACCCGGTGCATTCAAATAATCGGTAGCAATGGTACCCGCCAGTTTGGAATTAAGGGTATATGTTTTTGGATAAGTAATGGTGTTGGCCACTATTTTATTATCCGTTTGTATAAACGACAGGTTGCTGAAAAATACATTGCCCGATACAAAATCGAAGTTGTTGTACCGTACCGAAAACGTGTTGTTATACTCCGGTTTCAAATCGGGATTACCGGTTATGGGGTACAACGCGTTCGAAAAATCTGTTACAGGTTGCAGTTCCGAATAAGTGGGCTGGTTACTGGCGCCGCTATAATTGGCACTGAATGTTTGCGTGCGCGAAACATTATAAACAAAATGCGCATTTGGCGAAAAATTGTACGAAGTTAAATGCGTGGCCGGGCTTTCGGGCGAGCTGCCTTCCAGCAATGCCGATTGCCCGGTTACACCCAAAACATAATTATATTTCTTTTGAACAAAGCGGTAGTTTAGGCCCACCCTGTTAATAATGAAATTATAAGTATAGTCATTGCTCAACAGCGGATACATGTTTACGCTGCCATCGGTAGCCAAGGTATCGGTTTCTTTATCGGCAACGGTATTAGAATGTTTGTAGTTATAATTCAGTTCGAGGTAAGAGTGCCTGGCAAGCGGTTCGATGTAAGAAATATAGGTGCTTACCGTATCGGTATGGCTGTTTGTTGTAATATATTGGGTTAATGGCGCGTTAGGATCGCCGCTGATATAATTGTAAACAGGGTTCTGATATTGATCGGTTTCTGAGCGGCCTGCGCCTGCGTTTATACTGAAATTGCGTCCATGCCCGTTAAACCTGTGATTATACAACACATTGATACCATAATTAGGCGCTGATGAATGTAATTGTGTATTGTAATTATAGTCGGTTTGTGTGGTATCACCACTCGACAATATATTACCACCGGTTTGAACGGTATGCACACCAGCGTATGAAAACGAGGGGCTTATCTTAAAATAATTAATCGTGTCGGGTTTATATTCCATGTTAAAGGTAAAACGATGATTTACCTTTCTGTCGGTTTCGTTACTGGTTTGGTTATTGGTAGTAGGATTGGTTAGCGAAATATTGTTTTGTATGGTTGAGCTGATGGTGTTTACCGTATTATCCGAAAAACTATAGCTGCCATAAACGGTAATTTTTTTACCCCAGGTATCGCGGTAATTAAGGCCTATAGACCGTTGTGTAGTGATACCATTGGTGTTGTTGTTTGATCCCGGAGGACCGCCGCCACCTTGCCGACCACCCGGGCCTCCAAAATTGAACAGGCTGGTATTGGTATTATTTAAATTGGCCAATACTGCAATTTGCTGATCGCCATTAAAATTAAACACATTGCCCTGTGCTATGTAGCGGTCGGCATCTTTATTACCTGCAACTTGTGGAATAGCATCTGCACCATCTCCCGCACTTACCTGCCCAAAATAGCCATGATTGCGGCTGGGTTTTATGTTAATGTTTAAAATAGTTTCGGGGTCGCCGCTTTTTATACCGGTAAGGTTGGCCTGGTCGCCGTAGTCATTTACAAATTGCACATTTTGTACGGCGTCAGCCGGTAAATTTTGGGTAGCTGTTTTTAAATCGCCCCCAAAAAAATCTTTGCCGTTTACCCGCACCTTGGTAACGCTTTTGCCCTGAAAAGTAATGTTACCGCTGGCATCCACATCGGCGCCGGGTACTTTTTTAATCACATCTTCAATCGGCGCACCATCACGAACGGGATAGGCCGCGGTGGCAAACTCTACTGTATCTTCCTTTACTTTTATGGGTAAAACATCTGATATGGTAACCGTATTTAACATGGTGCTTGATGCTTTTAATACAATGGGCCGTAAAAAAACAGGCTGATTGGTATTATCCAAAGTGATGCGTTTCCTTACAGGGTTAAATCCTATCGATTGTATGAATAGGCTAAACTGCGCGGCCTTTACACCTTGAAAAACAAAGGCGCCCTTAGCATCGGTGGTAGTTGAAATGCTGTCCGTTGCGGTTATCAACTTTACAGTTGATCCGGGTAGGCTTAATTTGGTAGAGTCGGTAACTGTTCCGTGAACATCCCTGCCCGTTTGTCCGAACGAACGGGTACTTAGCAGTAGGATAAACACTATAAAAATGTAAACTAGCTTCATGATTGTTTTGTTAGATGATGCAAATCAATTGTATTACATCGCCATAAAAAAACAGAATAGACCACAGGCATAATTAAGTAGATAAATGCCCGGTTTTAACCTATAAAAGCAGTTGTAAATACGCCGGATAAGAATTGTAATTTTAAGAGATAATAATTAACCCATCGTCGGTATAATTGAACTGCTGATAGATTTTCATTGGCTTTATGATTATTTGATGCGTAATATTGTTTGATTGAATGGGTTGGCTATGAAGAATAAGTGAGAATAAATAACCATAAACCTGATAAATTTAATTAACAAAAAATGTTTGTTACCAAATCAAGAAATAAGCTGGTTACGGTACTTATCCATATTTTAATATGGCTGGTATTTGGGTTAATATTTTACATCCAGCCATTATCATGGAATATTGTAGTGCCGGTACAGCTGTGGATAAAGAATGGCATTGTATTAATGTTGCTGGTAATGCTGTATTATTTAAACTCCATTGTACTGGTACCCCGTTTTCTGTTAAAAAATCGCCAGGGTATTTACCTGCTTATCCTCACATCTGCTATAGCATTGGTAGTGGTGTTAAATAGTTATGTTGATTACTGGCTTAACCTGCATCAGTTGCTGGACAATGCCGTGCACAAAATGGGGCCGCCAAGACATCATCACAACGGCGATCGCCACGAATGGGATTTGGGCATGATAGCTGCCATGATTGGCGCCAGTGCGCTGGTTTTGGGTATCAGCACCAGCATAACCACCATAGTAAAATGGCAGCACGATAAACAAGTGCATTTGGAACTGGAGCAGGACAGGGTAAGCTCTGAACTGTCATTTCTAAAAGCGCAGATAAATCCTCATTTCTTTTTTAATACGCTTAACAACATCTACGCACTTACATTGGTGAATGGCGATACATCGCGCAAAGCTATTCATCAGCTATCACGAATGATGCGTTATGTGTTGTATGATAATCAAAGCAGCACTACCCAGCTTAGCCAGGAAATAGCCTTTATTAAAGATTATATCAGCCTGATGCAGTTGCGGTTGACCGATAAAACAAAAATTGAATTTACATTGCCGCTAACTTTGGCAGATGTGGCCATTGCGCCCATGATATTTTTGCCTTTTGTTGAAAACGCCTTTAAACATGGTGTAAGCTCCGTTCAGGATGGGTTTATTGATATTAAAATTGGCCAGCAGGACTGGGTAATTGATTTACGTGTGGTGAACACCATAATTAAAGAACAAAGTAATAACTTAGAGGAAGGCAGCGGCATCGGCTTAAACAATACCCGCCGCAGGCTTGATCTGTTGTATCCGGGCAAATACCAGTTAACCATAAACGAGGATACTGTTCAGAATATTTATTCCGTTCACTTAATTATCAACCTATTATGATAATAAATTGTATTGCTGTTGATGACGAGCCTTTGGCACTCGGACTGGTAAGTTCATTTATTGAGCAAACGCCGTTTTTAAATCTTATCGGCAAGTTTTCCAGCGCTGTTGAGGCTTTAAAAGCCATCCATCAACAAAAAATAGATGTTATTTTTCTGGATATCCAGATGCCCGATTTGAACGGAATTGAACTGGCCCGTGTGCTCGATAACAGTAAAAATAATAAGCCCCGCATTATTTTTACTACTGCCTACAATCAGTTTGCATTGGAAGGCTACCGGGTTGACGCGCTCGATTACCTGTTGAAACCTTTTAATTACGAAGAGTTTTTACACGCGGCCAACAAGGCTTTAGCTTATTGCGAACTACTTCAGAAATCGGCGGTCACAACACCGTCAGTCGCCGCCGTACAGCCTGTTGAAGATGATATAGAAAATGAGTTCCTCTTTTTAAAGGTGGAATATCAATTGGTGCGGATTGCGTTGAGCGATATCCTGTATATTGAGGGATTGAAGGATTACGTTAAAGTTTGGCTAAAAAGCGCCGAAAAACCTATTTTATCGCTCACCAGCCTCAAATCACTCGAAGAGAAATTACCGGCAAAACGTTTTATGCGGGTTCATCGCTCATTTATAGTGTCGTTGGATAAGATTAATTCCATTACCCGCAACGCATTGCAGATAGGCAAGGTGAATATAACCGTTGGCGATCAGTATAAAGAAGCATTCAGTACATTTCTGAGCAAATGGGTATAGCAAATTTCAAACATAATCGTTCTGTTTAGCTCCAGCAGCAGTCGTTATTTTTAGTTTAATCTCAAAGGCACAATATAAATATCTGTCAGCCAACAAACCGGTGCCCATTTGCTTAAACACTAAAGTAATGGGTGTATTATTTTAACAAAAGCCTGTACTATATTGCCCATTATTTCGCCGTAACCATTATTTAGTTTTACTTTGTGTTCAATATACACCAATTGATAAGCTTACCATCAGGCTATTGAACCAATCATCATGAAAACTAAAATTTACAGGTACATTTTATGCGGCCTTTTTGCTGTTACCGCACTAAATTATGCATCGGCACAAACCAAAACAGATCAAGCTATTGATGCGCAGATTAACTCCATTATACAAAAGCTAACGCTTGAAGAGAAGATAAATATGCTGCATGCCAGCGGTGTATTTACCGCCGGGGGCTGCAAAAGGCTGGATATTCCTGTACTTAAAACTGATGACGGGCCGCTGGGTGTGCGTGAAGAGGTTAAAGAAGGATGGGGATCGGCCAACCTTACTACCGACTCGGCTACATTTTTTCCTAATGGTTCTGCTTTGGCAGCCACCTGGAACCCGGAACTGGCTTACCGCTACGGACATGATATGGGTGAAGAGGCCCGTGCCCGCAATATCACCGTGATGCTGGCACCCGCATTTAATATTTGTCGTAACCCGCTTTGTGGCCGTACTTATGAGTATTATTCAGAAGATCCGTTTTTAAACGCAAAACTGGCCGTGCAATCGGTACAGGGCATACAAAGCCAGCATGTGGCGGCCTGCGTAAAACACTTTGCAGTAAACAACCAGGAAATTGAACGCGGCAAGGTAAGTGTTGACGTGAGCGAACGTGCCCTGCGTGAAATTTATCTGCCCGCTTTTAAAGCATCAATTATTGAAGGTAAGGCGTGGACTATTATGTCGGCCTATAATAAAATACGGGGTGTTTATTGTTCTGAAAATGATTACCTGTTAAACAAAATACTAAAAGGCGAATGGGGCTTTAAAGGAATTGTAATTAGTGACTGGGGCGGCGTACACAGCACCGTTGCAGCAGCCAAAAACGGCCTTGATCTGGAAATGGGTTCAAACCCGCCTTACAATACTTATTATTTTGCCGATAAGCTGCTTGATTCTGTTAAAGCCGGAAAGGTGAGCGTGAAGCTGATTGATGAAAAAGTACGCCGCATTTTATGGGTGCAGTTACATACCAATATGAGCCAAAATCAGCCGGAAGGAAAAATGAGCACACCTGATCATGGTCAAACCGCTTATGCTATAGCATCAGAATCAATTGTGTTATTAAAGAACGAAAAGAATTTGCTGCCTTTAAATGTATCAACCATAAAAAGCGTAGCCGTAATTGGTGATAATGCCACCCGCACTTTCCATTTGGGCGGATTTGGCGCCGGTGTTAAGGCCCGTTATGAAATTACTGCTCTTGCCGGATTGCAAAACAGGCTGGGCAAAACCATCGATATTAAATACGCACAGGGATACACCGGAAATTATAGTGCCCATGGCCAGGTGAATACTCCAAGCCATGGCCCCGACTCAGCTTTGATTGCACAGGCTGTAGCTACTGCAAAAAGCACCGATGTGGCTATCCTGTTTATAGGCGGTAACCGCGATTTTGAAAGCGAAAGCCGCGACCGTAAAGACCTGGGCCTGCCATTTGGCGAACAGGTTTTAGTTGATGCCGTTACTGCTGCCAATCCAAATACTATTGTAGTAGTGGTGGGCGGCGCGCCGTATGATATTGGTCAGATTAAAAAGAACAACAGCACTATTGTATGGTCGTGGTATAATGGTTCTGAAAATGGTAATGCATTGGCCGATGTGCTGATTGGTAAAGTTAATCCATCAGGCAAAATGCCATTTACCTTCCCTGCCGAATTGAAAGATTCACCATCAGAAGCGCTGGATGCTTACCCCGGTCAAAATTTAAAAGTTGATTATAAAGAGGGTATTTTGGTTGGCTACCGTTGGTTCGATACCAAAAAAATTGAACCTATGTATTGCTTTGGTTATGGCTTATCATATACTGATTACACCTATTCGGACTTAACCACCAATAAAAAAAGCTACAAAGCTACTGACGTAATTACCACCACACTAAAAGTTAAAAATACCGGTAAATATGCAGGTAAAGAAACCATACAGCTTTATGTAAGCAAAACAGGTTCGGCAGTTGAGCGCGCAGATAAAGAACTGAAAGCGTTTACCAAAGTTAATATCGCTGCCGGCGAAACTGCTAGTGTTACGTTAAGTATCCCGGTTAAAGATTTAGCTTATTATGATGAAAAAACCAACAAATGGGTAGTTGAACCGGGCGAGTATAAATTGCTTGCCGGCAAATCATCAAAAGATATTGAACAGAGCGGAACAATAAGTATTGAGTAGTTGACTTGAGCCTTGGCTCTTGCTATCGTCAAAAAAAGTATCATCCTCCCCTGCAATCCGTCGCAGGGGAGGATTTTTTTTATTTTGTCATTCTGAATGTAATGAAGAATCTTCTTCTATAGAAAAGTCGTCGCTATAAAAAGTAGCAGAAGATGCTTCGTCGCCCTACCCATGACATATAGCGGTATTAAACTTAGTTTTGAAAACTTCGTAAGTTTTTTCAGCGTCATGTCATTTCACCTTCATAGTCCCCGGATTTTAAAACTCAGCATGACAAGAAATATTCGTCTCCTGTCAAGCTGAACGTATTGAAGAATCTTCCATAAGAACAAAGTCTATACCATGCAAGTCGTTTACCAGCATGGTGTAAAAGATGCTTTTGTTTTTCTTATACGAATACCCCTGTCATCGTTATGGCAATAACGGTTTTCCATCATAAGTAGCTGATTTCAGTATTTTTTCGGCAACAGCTACAGCGGCAGGCGAAAGCGGGGCGTAGTCAAGATCTTTACAATATTTCTGGCCTTCGTGTATGTTCCACCATAATAGTTTAACAACTTTTTGCGCCCTGTCCACGGTTCGGCCGCTATAATTTTGTTCTTTGTATATCAGCGCCCAGGTAAAACCGCTTATCGGGTAGCCATCGGCGGCATCGGTATTACTTAATGAAACTTTGGCATCATCGGGTATGGTAATATTACCTGCTGCGCTCGTTGATTCAACCGATGGCGTTATAAACTTGCCGCTTTTGTTTTGCAGATCAGCAAAGGTCATTTTATTTTGAATGGCGTATGATAACTCAATATAGCCAATAGCGCCCGGCGTTTGTTTAATTAAGCCGGAAACACCTTCGTTGCCCTTACCACCAAGCCCAGCCGGCCAATTAATAGCTGATCCTTTACCCGGACTGGTATTCCACGCTGCACTTACCTTTGACAAATAGGTGGTAAAAATATTGGTAGTGCCGCTGCCATCACTACGGTGAGCTATAAATATGCCGTTTTCCGGCAAGTTGGCACCAGGGTTTATTTGCGCAATCCGGGCATCGTTCCATTTGGTTATTTTTCCTAAAAATATATCGGCCAATACATCGGGTGTTAGTTTTAGGGTTGATTTTACCCCGGGCAGGTTATAGCTAATCACCACAGCACCTGAGCACATAGGGATATGCAACACATCGGCAGCCATTTTTTTAGTTTGATCGTCATTGAGCGGCGCATCCGAATCGCCAAAGTCAATAGTTTTATTGGTGAGCTGTAAAATTCCGCCGCCGGAGCCTATGGATTGGTAGTTTACATTGATACCGGTTTCTTTACCATATACCGAAAACAGCTTTGAAAATAGCGGATAAACAAAAGTACTGCCCGCGCCAAGCAAAGTATTTGCATCAGCGCCGCCCGCCGCCGAAGTACCGGTGTCGTGTGCCGATTGGTTATTATTTCCGCCGCAGCCAACATAAACCATAGTGGTAAGGAAAAGTGCTGCCAATGCTAGTTTTTTCATAACGATTGTTTAATTTTTAATTGACGATTTTGATTTTACAACAGCGAAAGCAAAATTTGGTGTTACTGTGCTGTGTTTTATTTTCAACATACTGTATAAATAATTATGCATGCATAGTAATTTCGGGAAGAAAATTACTGTTGAATTGTGACATTCCGTTTTGATTTAAAAAAAATCATAATAAAAATATTATTATCAAACTGATAAATAAGTATCAATCTGATAGGTTAAAATGCCTATGGAAATAAATTTTATACAGTAATAATAGCTTTATTGATAATTTAAAAGTAATGTTTGCTGTCTATGAAATAATTTGGCATTGATTTAGCTTTGTAATGCACGATGACACTGGTCCTGAAGCATTTGAATGGTAAAATTTCTCTTTACCGTATTTAAATAAGGCAAGCGCCCTCGCTATTTATTTACTTAGTTTGGAAATTATGCTTATTGATCTATTAAAAATCTGCTCCCTGATGACTGTAATTATTTTACCATTATTTTACCCGGTAAAAAAGAAAACAAGAGCCGTCAGAATACCTAAAAATTACAATGATACCTCCGACTCCAGATATGCTGTAAACGAGCATGGTTACCTCGAAGAGATCCATAATGATAAGTTATCAAGCCACGCGTAATAAGGTATAAAAAAGCCTTCCTGAAAAATTCAGGAAGGCTTTTTTGCATATTTTCTATACTTTATACATAGGACATATAAACCCTGTTATCTCCCCGCCCCTGTTGGTGTTGTCACTATAGGTGTTGTCACCGACAGGCATCGTAAATCTTTTTGGATGAAGAAGCCGCAAGCAAATTCCTTGAGACATACAAGCATCCGGGCATGTTTGTGACAACACAAACATGGGCAGAAAACTTACGAAGTTTTCAAAACTTCGTAAGTTTTTTAGCGTCAGTATATTACCCTCCTACTTTATATTCAACTAAACCGCTATTATCAACTCCAAAAACTTTCGCTATGGCTTTTATGGTTACACCTTTTTTAACGGTAATTGGTTTTGAATATTCGTTAGCCTCCACAAATGATGGCGTTGCTCCGTTGGTAGTATAATAGATTTTTGCACCAGGCGTAGCAGTTGTTAGTGTTACCGAATTTCCTTTTACGCTTACAATAGGTTTGGCAACTATGCCTACATATTTTTCGGTACGGGCATCATGAATTACGCCTTTCCAATTTAAGCCGAAGCCAAAATCATAAGTGTGCTCGTCAACGTCGGTATAGCAGATCATATCGTGCGGAATATCCTCGCTCTGCAACTCAACAGTTTGCATATTGGCCGGCATCTGGAATGGTAATAGGCCCGATGGTTCTGCAGCTCCCGTTAAAATATCCAATATGGCCTGGTTCTGTACGCCAAAGCTGGCAACAATAGCGTTGGCATCCTTTTCAAACTCAGCCGGTATGGCCGGTTTGGTTAACGTAATGGCTACAATTACCGGCTTACCGTTCATGGCCTTTTTGGTTTCTTCAATTGTTTTAAGGTCGTTGTAATTACCGGCAGTAATACTTTTGCCTTTATAAGTACGGTCTTTTACGGTTGGTTCGGCAGGGTCGCCTGCGGCTATGCTATGTTCACGGGCATCGGTAGCAGTATAGGCGCCATATTGTAAGGTAATCGGCACATATCCGGTGCCCCCCTTAGCTACGTCATCGGCATCATAGCCTGCTCCGCCGCTTGGGCTGCTTACAAAAACAATGGCATAATCGGCTTTAGCCGGATCATCTGTCACTGTAAAATATTTGCTGATCAGCTCGGCGCTTACTGCATCGTCCCAGCGTTCTTTGGAAGGCGGGCCGAAGAAACCTTTTATTGATGGTGTATATTTTTTTGGCAGATAAACGGTTTTACCCTTTTGCAGCGGCAGCACATTATCATGATTTTTTAACATCACAATTGATTTTAACTGCGCGTTGTAGCCTGCAGTCATAAAATCAGGATTACCAACAGTTGCTTTTGATTTTTGCACATCCAGATAAGGATTTTCAAAAAGACCAACTCTGAATATGTTGCGTAGCAATCTAACAGCCGATTGCTCAAACCTTGCCCGCATAAAAGCTTCGCCATGTTCTTTAACGCCCATTTGGTAGGCTTCAATAACCGGCCCTGCCACGTTATTACCGCCAAACTGATCAACCCCGGCCATCAGTATTTTGTAATGACGCTCGGCAACAGTTTTGGTTTCCATTCCCCATGATTTTCCGGCAAAAATATCCGGCGTTTTACCCTCGTCAGCAGTTACCCCCCAATCGGTACAAACCACACCATCAAAACCATATTTTTTGCGGAGCAAATCGGTTATTAAATATTTATTGTAGCTGTTGCCTTCATTTTCGCCGGTCATTTTATCCCTCCCGTACGAAATAGTATAATAAGGCATCACTGCCGATACCATTTTTGTTGGGCCAGCCAGTTTTAAAGCACCATCAACAAATGATATCAGGTGCTCATCAAAATTATTACCCGGATAAACGGCAAACTTACCATACGCAAAGTGCGCATCGCGGCCACTCTCTTCGGGTCCACCGCCCGGCCAATGTTTCATCATGGCGTTTACGCTGTTAAAGCCCCAGCCGTCTTTTATCTCGGCATCGCCGGTTGAAGTTTGAAAACCATCAACATAAGCTCTCGCCATATCAGCATCCAATTGCGGGTCCTCGCCAAAAGTACCGTTGATACGTACCCAGCGTGGCTCAGAACCCAAATCAATTTGTGGCGATAGGGCGGTTGCAATGCCCAGCGCACGATATTCTTTTGCTGCTATATTGCCAAATTGCTGTACCACCGCCGGATCAAACGTAGCGGCTAAACCCAGCTGATCGGGCCATTGCGATATTTTACCACCAGCGCCAGCTGTATATTCAACCCCCGAGTTGGTGCTGTGACGAGGATCGGAACTGTTATTGGCGGGTATGCCAAAGCCCGTACCCTCAACCAGTGCCTGCACATTATTGTTCCATTGCGCAGCTACTTCCGGACTTTGAACCGAGGTAACCAGTACGTGCCTTAAATTATCTTTTATTAAAAAGTCCTTTTGCTGATCGGTAACCCAGGCGGGGTTTACACCGCCCTCGTTAAATTTTTTACCACCGTAAGTTCCTGCCCCAAACGGACCGCCCGACATTGCGGGGATAGCCTGGTGGGCGCTATACAGCATCAACCCTGCAATTTGATCTATCGACATTTTTGAGGCCAGATCCATTGCACGTTCGTCAACCGACAGGCGCCAGTCTTCATATTTATCCAGCTTGCCGTTTTTGTTCAGATCTTTAAAGGCAAGGCCATCAACCGTTAAAATTTTTACGCCCGACGCGGTTGAATAGCCCAGCGTCGGTCCATTTGGGTTTTTCACCAAAACAATACCGGCACTATCGGGTAAGGAAGCCGTCCATTGTTTGGATGGATCGATAGTTCCGCTACCACTCATCCCGGCCGACAAAATCAGCAGGAAAGCAGCGCCGGAAAAACATAACACAGTAGAAAGGTGTATTTTTCTTTTCATTTTAAAGGAATAAGTTTAAAGATTTAATTACAATCTTATAATTGGTTTATACAAAAATGAGGTCTTTACCCATTGTGTTTTATTGACACAATTAAAAGTAAATATAAAAATAATTAGTTTTAAACCTAATCGATGAAAAAGGTAAAAATATAGATGGAAAGGTGTTTTAGGGGGGATGAAAACGGAGGCTACCTGCTTAATATGAGCATCTGAGACTCATAAGAAGGGGGCTGAGCGCCGTAACCGCTATACGTAAGCGTGGCATTATGATCTGTAAAAGGCTTAATCAGGTATATAGATCCAATACCATACGAGTTGTAGAAAATAACTGTAGAATCAGAGGTTACTTTGTAAGCAAGGCTATCCATTTTCTGTCCTTCTATAACATCAGCAATGCCATTGCTCTTAAAATTAACATAATCACCCGTAACACCTATGTAATTAGTTATTATTGGCGGATAGTTATAAGCAACGCTATCTCTTACTACATTCCATGTGCCGGCAAGTGTTGGTTTCGGGATAATTTTAGCTTTGCTGCAACTAGCAATTGACACAGCCCCAAAAAAAGCAGGAGATACAAACTATTTCTTTTCATAATTGATAAGATTAGGTCGTTTAAATTATCATTAATGCCAATCTAAAGATAGCTGATTTAAGATAAAAATTCACGAATTAATATAAATGGGATAAGAGTTAAGGAATCAGAAAAATGACAAACTTATTTTTTGTCCCAACTCGCGGTTCTTCCATTATATTTGACATGCGACGGACCTGGTCAGAGAAATAAAATGCGATTTGCTGTCGCGGGCGCAGGCAATTGAAGCTAAGCCTTTTGTCCCGGCAGGGGCCCGTTTTGGAGCAAAAAGTCCAAATTTTTAGCCCACGCCGTCCCAGCTTGTATCATATTTGGCGCAAAAGTATTGATTTACAGCAACGGCTGTCCCGGCGATTTTCACCTGTCTCTTTGTGTATCATGTTGTTGCGGGACAAACAGGTTGTAATAAATCCTGGCCGGCGCAAGGCAATAAGCCCCCTCTAAATCTCCCCCGGAAGGGGAGACTTTAGCTTCGCCCGCGCTTATTTTTTAAGTCCTCTCTACCGGGGAGCATTTAGGTGGGGCTTAATGACATTATATTTGCACTAATAAATGACCCAGATAAGAGAAATAAAATGCCCGCATTGCAAGGAGTGGACGTTGTGGAACGGCGATATTGATGATCGTTGTTTGTATTGCGATGGCTTTCTGGAGCCTAAAAGATTTTCGCGCGAGGTGGAGAAAAAGATCCGCAGAGAGGTAATAAAAGAGAGCGATTACTTTTTTATAAAACCCGGCGACAGCGAATTTAAACGAACCGTTAAAACCTTTTTTAACAATTTGCGCTGGCTGGCCTATTACCTGCAGATAACTTTTTTTGTATTTATAACGTTATTACTGCTGTTGCTAAGCTTATTACCCGGATAAATGAAAACCTTACTTAATCCCTGGTTTATTGTTGGCTGCCTCACCTGGGTTATGGTACTGGTTTTGCGAAAAATCCATCATCCACTGCCCTACCTTAACGGTTATATTAACGATGCCTTTGCCATACCTGTTATTGCTAACCTGGGCCTTTGGTTCAACCGGGCTTTTATCATAAAAAACGACCATTATGTATTATCAAAACGGCAGGTAGTTTTTATTGTGGTGTATGTGGCCATAGTATTTGAGGGCTTTTTGCCCTACCTGTCCAAAACCTATACTGCCGATTGGATTGATGTGCTGCTTTATATTTTAGGTGGCTTATTTTTTTATACGGTGATGAATAAAGCGCAAATAGAGCAAAGGTTTTAAACCCACATCTCTTTTATTTCTTCTCTATGCTCAAGGCTCCGGTTGGGCATTTATTTACCTGTTCAATAATCTCGTTACTGGTGGCGCCATCCATATTTACCCACGGTTTTGCAGCGGGATTAAAAACAGTTGGCAATTGTGTCGCGCAGCGGGCAGCGTGTCGGCAAAGGTCTGGTTTCCAGGCTACGGTAACGTCACCATTGGTATAGCTGTGTTTGTTTTTCTCTTCGCCATCGCTATAAGCAAATGTGCGGATCTGAATTTCGCCCTCCAATATTTTTGAAACGGGGCATACTTTGGCAATTTGTATTAAGCGCTCGCGTTGCTCATCAGTTACCGGCGATGAAAAATCGACGTCGCGGTCAATTACGGTTATTACTTTATCGTCCTTTGTTTCCTGGTACATATTTACCGAAACGCCAATTTCCGGTACATCCCATCCCTTCCTGTCAATATACATACGCAGGGTAGCAATGGTACAGGTACCTAATGATGATAGCAGCAAAGTATAAGGATCAGGCCCCAAATCATTACCACCCGTAGCTTCAGGTTCATCAACAATAAACTTACCATGCCGCCATTCAACGGTACATTTATATTTTTCGGTACCAATTACGGCAGTTATTGGGTGCTCCAGCAGGTATTTCATAAGTTTATATTTTTAAGTGAGCAACAATATTTCGATACGATCCTTCAACTAACTAAAACAGCACATCGGCATAATCAGGCGTAATACTGAATATCTTTTTGGCAAACGGACAAAGCGGCAAAATTTTAATATGCTGTTCGCGGGCATAATCAACACCGGCCTTTACCAGTTTACGGCCCAAACCTTTGCCTTCGTAAGCTTCGTTTACTTCAGTATGGTCAATTATTATTTTTCCGGGGCCAGCAAAAGTGTAATGCATCAAAGCTATTTCCTTACCTTCGTCTTCAATAAAAAAGGCTCCGCGTTTGCCGTCGTTTCTGTTTTGTATCTCCATAAATAAATATCGGTTAAATATAACGGTTGCTAAGTACGTTTAATGTACAATACATGTCAAAAAACATAGCTATTCGCTAAAATTAAAGAATATTACTTACTTTTAAATGCATGCAAACCATAACATCTTCCATATTAAAATCATTCGAAGCGTTAAAAAACGTACCTGAAGATCAGCTGGACTGGTTGATAGAGAATTGTACAGAAAATATACTTCCCGATGGTGAACCTTTTGTGAAACCTGGCGATGAGCTTACCGGGCCGCACTTTATAATAAGCGGGCGCCTGCAACTTTACATTACGCAAAACGGCAGCAGACGTGATTTTGCCACGTTTGGCCCCGGCGATGTAACCGGCTATCTGCCTTATTCGCGCGGAATGGTAGCTACTGCCAACAGCCAGGCGGTAGGAGAACTGTATTATTTATCGTACCCTACCGAAAGGATAAGGGAAATGATAAACAATCATTTTGAACTTACCCAGGCATTGGTACACGTAATGAGCAATCGCGTGCGCGAGTTTACGGCACTACAGCAGCAAAATGAAAAAATGATGGCGTTGGGCAAGCTTTCGGCAGGATTGGCGCACGAGCTAAATAATCCAGCATCCGCCATTGTACGCGATTCGGTGGCCTTAATAGAACATTTACGGCTGGAACCGCAATCGCTGAAAAAAGTAATTGCCATAAAAATGAACGCGGAGCAGGTAGATGGTTTAAATAGAGAACTCGCACTGCTGCTTGCTGTAAAAGAACGGCCACATTTAACCCTCAAAGAGAAAACTAAACGCGAAGAAGAATTGGCCGACTGGCTGGATGAGCATGAGGTTGAAAACAGCTATGATATAGCCGAAACATTTGTTGATTTTAACTTTACGATTGAAAACCTGGAAACGTTTTGTAATCATATCCCGGCCAATTATTGCTCGCCGGTTTTTAGCTGGATAAGTAGCCTATTGGTAAAAGAGCGGATGGTAGAAGACATACAGGAATCATCGCGAAGGATAGCCGACCTGGTAAGTTCGGTGAAGATTTTTACCCATATGGACCGTGGATCGGACAAGCAGTACGCTGATATTCACGTAGGCATACGCAATACACTTACTATGCTGGGCTATAAGATTAAAAAAGACAATGTTACCATTGTTGAAGATTATGATGAATCCCTGCCACCGGTAAAAGCCATGATAGGTGAACTTAACCAGGTGTGGACCAACCTGATTGACAATGCGCTGGATGCCATGGAACCAAATGGCAAAGGTACCTTAACCATAAAAACCGAAAGAGAGCGCCAATTTGTACAGGTTTTTATAATTGACGATGGGCCTGGCATCCCTGAAGAAATAAGGACCCGGATATTTGATCCGTTTTTTACCACCAAGGAAATGGGCAAAGGCACAGGTATGGGTTTGGAAGTGGTGCTCAGAATAGTACACCAGCATAATGGTTCAATAAAGGTAAGATCGGTACCGGGCAAAACTGAATTTATTGTTTGCTTCCCGATTGACGGATAATATTTTTAGTCAGGAGTCTATAGTCGGGAGTCTGAAGTTGATTGTCTGAAATCAACAATTATTTCATTTTTGAAACTATAAACTCAAGACTACAGACTAAGGACTTAATACTAAATAAAAAACAAATACACTACTACCCAATGGAACGACCCATAATTTTTTCGATAGATGATGATCCACAGGTGTTACGTGCCATAAGCCGCGATCTGCGAACGATGTACGGCAAGGAGTATAAAATTTTAAGCACAACATCTGCCAATGAAGCGTTGGAGAGCTTAACAGATTTAAAAAACAGCTCGGATGTTGTTGCCATGTTTGTTTGCGATCAGCGTATGCCCGAAATGGAAGGCGTAGCTTTTTTGGAAAAAGCCATAAAAATATTTCCTGATGCCAAGCGTGTACTTTTAACCGCTTACTCAGATACCGAAGCAGCTATTAAGGCTATAAATGATGTTAAGCTTGATTATTACCTGATGAAGCCCTGGGACCCGCCAGAGGAAAAACTTTTTCCGGTAATAAATGATTTGCTTGACGATTGGCAAAGTGATTACGAACCTGTTTTTAAAGGCATTAAGGTTGTGGGTTACCAGTTTTCGCCACAATCGCATACGGTTAAAGATTACCTGGCCAGCAACCTGGTACCCTACCGCTGGCTGGATATTGAGAAAAATCCGGATGCCAAAGACGCGCTGGAGCTAAATAAAGTTGGCGTTGAGCAATTGCCAATGGTTATTTTTGAGGATGGCTCCTATTTATGCAAACCCACCATAAGAGCCATTGCCGAAAAGGCACGCAAAAGCCCACAGATAATTAAAGAAATTTATGATGTGGTAATTATAGGTGCCGGCCCGGCGGGACTGGCAGCTGCGGTTTACGGTGCATCAGAAGGTTTGAAGACTTTATTGATTGAACGCAAGGCGCCAGGCGGACAGGCAGGATCGAGCTCAAGAATTGAGAATTACCTCGGTTTCCCATCGGGTTTAAGCGGAGCCGACTTAACAAGGCGCGCCATTAGCCAGGCAAAACGTTTGGGTGCCGAATTTTTATCGCCGCAGGCGGTAAATGACATCACCCAAAAAGATGGTTACAAAACCATTATACTGGATGATGGTCCTGAAATTATCAGTCGTACGGTAGTTATAACCACTGGTGTTGATTACCGTAAACTGGAAGTTAAGGGAATTGAAAACTTTACCGGCGCAGGGGTGTATTACGGTGCTGCCATGACTGAAGCTTCGGCCTGTAAGGACAAGGATGTTTATATTATTGGCGGTGGCAATTCAGCAGGGCAATCGGCGGTGTATTTGTCAAAATATGCTAAAAACGTGTATATCATTATCCGCAGGGATAGTTTATCGTATACCATGTCGGCCTATTTGATTACGCAGATTGAAAACATTGAAAATATTTCCCTGTTAACAGATACCGAGGTAATAGAAGCCTGTGGCGGCAATAGCCTCGAAAGGCTTACGCTTATCAATGTTAAAACAAAGGAATGTGTGAGCAGAGAAGCTGCCGCTCTATATGTCTTTATTGGCGCAAAACCTTATACCGACTGGATAAAGCTTGATATTTTAAAAGATGAAAAAGGCTTTATTGAAACGGGCCGCGAACTGAGGCGATATGACCAGTTCTCGAAAATATGGAAGATTAAACGTGACCCTTTTTTACTGGAGACCAGCTGCAGCGGCATATTTGCCGCCGGCGACGTACGTGCCGGAGCCATGAACAGGGTGGCATCGGCCGTAGGGGAAGGATCAATGGCTATAAGCTTTGTGCATAAGTACCTGGCAGAGGTATAGTTCAATTTATTTTATAAGTATATTTGTATTTAACATTAAATGAAACATCAATGACTACGTTAACTATTCAATTACCAGATAGTGAAACTGAAGTAATTGCAACTATTTCTAACATTATAAAAAAGGCCGGCGGTCAAATCGAAATTGATAACGATGATTTGGAGCAGAATGAATTTGATCAGTTACAGGCATCTTATAAAGAAGCATTGATGATAAAAGATGGTTTAGTTAAAGGAGCACCTGCATCTGACCTTTGGAATGACTAATACTATATTTGTATCGGTTGCTTTTAAAAGAGAAGCGAAACGACTGATAAAAAAATACTCAACCCTGCAAACGTCCATCAATAATCTGTTGACAAACTTGGCAGAAAACCCGCATTTAGGAAGTCCATATGGCGAAGGAATATATAAAATAAGACTCGCAGACAAAAGTAAGGGTAAAGGAAAAAGTGGCGGATTTAGAGTGATGTATTATCATTTAAATAAGACAGAAAAAGGAATCGAAATTTTGATGATGTCTATTTATGATAAATCAGAAAAGGCAACAATCAAAAAGGATGATGCCATTAAAAAATTGCAAGAGATAATGAGTGAACATATCAATCAAAAACATTAAGCCATCGTTGAAAAGTAGCTTTTTTTACTAATTGATTTACAATAAAGACTTCATATATGGAAGACGGTATCTGCAAACATCTGGAAGAAATAAAATCGCTTAAGCAACCCAAAGCATATGTATGCGAAGAATGTGTTAAAGTTAACGGTACGTGGATGCATCTGCGTACCTGCCAAACCTGTGGGGTAACTTTATGCTGTGATAGCTCGCCTGCGCAGCATGCCAGTAAACATGCGCATGAAAGTGGCCACCCGGTAGTGATCTCAGCCGAGCCGGGCGAACGCTGGTTATGGTGCTACGTTGATGAGATGATGGCGGAGTATTGAGTTTGCAGTTATTAGTTTGCAGTAGACAGTTAGCAGCTGACTGCGGGACACCAATAAGTAAACCCGCCTACTGGCAACTGTTAACTGCAAACTTCATTAAATTACATCCCACTTTGCCAGGTACCTGTCCAGCGATAATGGGCCCGAGCCTATAATGGTAAACATAACCAGTAAAATCAATGCCGTAATTGACGGCCAGGCCATGGTGTTAATTGGAGACACAAAAAAATCTGTAAAAAACACAGCCACCAGAACTATTGGGATTTGTATAATGCAGGCAAAACGCGTAAGCGTGCCCATAGCTATCAATACACCGCCAACCAGGTGGGCAAAGGTAACGTAGTAAACAGCTGTCATTAACAAGGCAGCAGGGATATAAACTACGCTTTGATCTTCAATCATATCTTTCAGATAGGCTGAATTATCTAAAAACGCAAAGCCTTTAAGCATCAGGAAGATACCCAATGCTACACGAATAACATCCAAAACCATAGGGTGATGCATATCGCCCCAATTTTCAATTTTATGAACTACGTTCATTACAACCTCCTGTTTTTAAGTAAAATAGGTTTATAATTGGTCAGATAGCTTTTGGTTAAGCTAGCAGAATATTTACTTTATAACAATAAAGTTACACAACTGGTTTTAAAAAAGCAATAGTGCTGGGTTTTAAATATAGTTCCGGTTATAAGAGGCAGATTGTACTACGTTACCCATGACATAATAGCGATATTAAACCTACGAAGTTTTTCAGTGTCACTACGGATTACGAAGCACTATTAAAACTTATTAGCGTTTAAAATTGGATTTTGGCTGGCATTTACCTGATAGGTATAAATGGTATTATCATTATGCACCTCAACTACACGGTAACCGCGGTAATCGGTACCCCAATTGCCGCCGATGTGCGAGTCAAAAAAATGAGGAAGTTTATCGGTATACCGTACACCATCAAGCGTATGATCGTGCCCGTGGAAGGCTGCTTTCACATTCGGATAAGCGTGCAGCAAGCTAACAGTTTCGGAGCAGTTTAAAAATATATTCGCTTCGGTTTTCAACCATTGCACGGGTGCAATATGCAACACCACAAACACTGTTTTTTTGTCGGTAAGCTTATCGAGCGATGATTTTAAAAATTCATTATCCGGACAAACATATCCGCCTTTGGTATCAGCTGTATTAGCAAATAAAAAGGCCACGTCATCCATTTCTATAACATATTTATCCTCGTAGCCAAAAACCGTTTTCCAGATCCCACCGTCTGCAAAATCATGGTTCCCCGGAATAGTATAGCAGGGTACATCAAGCTTATCCAGGTAATTTCTTTTAATCTCGGGTAACAAGTCGGGGCGATTATGTACCAGGTCGCCATTAATGATCACCAGATCTAATTTATTTTTGACATGGTCCTCATTCAGCCACTTAACCATACTACCGGCATATGCAGCATAGTCAGTGCCTTCCTGTCCGTAGTGAATGTCTGATGCAATAGCAAACCTCAGTTTAGGTTTGGAGGCCAGTTGCCTTTTATAGGCATTATTACTTGCTGCAAAAGTATTAACAGCGGGTAAAAGGCTAACGGCGGCAATACCTGCTGCTTTTCCAATAAAATTTCTGCGTGAGCTCATTGGCTAAATTTAAATAAAAGTAAACATCCAATATTAACGCGAGATTAAAAAATATCTACCTTAATCCTTTTTGTTTTAAATATTTAGCCAGTGCCGGTGGGTTATCGGTTTGCAGGCCTTTTAGCCCTTTTTCAATAGCTTTATCCCAAACGGGTTGTCCTTCTTGCGGGCCTTGTGCGTCGGGCCATACCGGCAGGCCAATGGCGGTGGCAAAAGCAATCATCTGCGCATCATATTCGGTATAATCGCCATCCAAAACATCAGGGTGATACTGTTTCAAAAATAATCGCAACTGCTCTGTACTTTTAACCGAGTCGGGCAGGCTTACCATCAGCGGCATTTGCCGGTCGGTTTTACGCCAGTCAATAAACTGCGATGGTTTATTAATATAAACCAGCACCTGTTTTTCCATGTGAAACTGCTTCAGCATATTTAGCGTGGCCGCGGCATCAGCCTCCTTAAAATCAATATAAATGTGAATTTTATTACGACAAAGCCACAATATCTCCTCAAAAGAAGGCACATGATACACGGCGGTATCGGCGCCGTTTTTTGGATGGACTTTAAGACTTTTCACCTCGTTAAACGTCAAATCTTTTATCAGCCCTTTGCCGCCGGTCATCCGGTTTACGCTGGCATCGTGCATGCTTACCAGCTTACCGTCGCTGGTTGTACGCAAATCAATCTCAATATAATCCGCTTTATCTTTTATGGCCTGTGCGTAAGCTTCAATTGTATTTTCGGGATAAAAGGTATGATCGCCGCGATGAGCTATTATAATAAATTTATGCTTTAATTTAGGCACCGGATTAAACTGATCCGCATTTTGTGTTTGTGCGTTTAAACGCAAAGCTGCTGCAATCACCAACAGCAATAACATTAACTTTTTCATAAAACTGGTTTAAACAGAAAGGTCATCCTTTTTGGGGATGACCTTTTCTGGGTTATTATTTTTATTATTTAAGTATCCACATAATACCGTTTATATCATCATTACCGCCATATTGGCTGGCCAATGCTTTCTGATAGTTAACTGTATTACCTGATCTATCACTTAAAGGATATTGGAAACGCATAGCTATACGCTGGCCATTATCAGTACCCGGACCAGTAGTAAAGTTAGGCACACCGGTTCTGCGATAGTTAAAATATGCTTCCAAACCTGAATGGCGGAATAGCGCCAGGTATTTTTGGTTCAATATTGCTGTCAAACCATTGGCATCAGGTGTATATTGAACTGATGGCTGTGCATAATAAGTGCTCCAGTTAATCGGGATATTAAACTCCTGATAGTTTCCGGCATCTGTAACACCTGTTGTTGAACCTGCGGGTGGATGATAGAAATAGGCAGCATAAGTTCCGGTAGTTGGAATACCATATGATGCCATTGAAGCCTGGATACCTGCTATGTAATAAGTTTCGGCATTGCCTGTTGCCCAACCACGGTTAATACCTTCGGCTATGTTAAACATCAGCTCAGGATAACCTATCTGAACGCTTGGCTCGCCGGTATAAGTTGAATAATAGCGTTTGCGGTTAATAAACGAATAGCGTTGTAAACCTGCGTTGTTATACATGGTACCCAAATCCAAACCCGGATTAGCACCAACAAATGATGAAAATGCAGTTGAGCTGTTGTGTAAGGTATCTACCTGATAACGTGAAGGCTCAGCTACTGCATAAACACGTGGGTCATTTAAACTACCTGCAAGGGCAGTATAAGTTAATGACATATTTTGTCTTGAACCGCTCTGACCAAAAATATCTGGATACTGAGGATAGTAATTGGTATTTATTGAAGCGATAAAAGTGTACTGCAAATTATCATTTGAATTTTGCATCAAAGGATAAGTAGTTGGGTTAGCCAAAATTTTTGCAAACTGAGCAGGCACATTCAAATCCGGATCGGCAGATTGTTTGCTTAACTCAATCAGTAATCTTATCCTGAAAGTATTTACAACTTTTTGCCATTGAGTTAAGCTGTTGTTGTAAAAAATATCGCCACCTAAAGTTGCACCTAAACCTGTACCCCCAACGCCTGGGTTAGCAATCAGCTGGGTCAAATCTGAGTTTGCGCTTTCCAGCCATGCTAAGCACTGTATCATTACAGCTTTCTGGGTATCATAAGCAGGGGTTAGGTTTTTTAAGCCCTGTAAAGCCTGGCTCATTGGAATATCGCCTCTTTCTAAACTCATTTTACTGAAAAAATAAGCTCTGAAAAACTTGCCCATAGCTTCATAAGGGTTAATAGCCGCACCGCCTGATGCTGTAGCCTGGGTTTCCATAGCAATTACGTTGGTTAACGTAGTATAGTAATCAGCACCGCTATCAAAATCATAGGTATTGTTACCATAGTAATCGTAATTGTAGATGTAGTACTGGCCCCAAATTTCATCTTTGTTTGATGCGTTTGGATAAACCATTGCACTTTGCGTACTACTAGTAGTTGCACCGTCGGGCAAATCAACCATATTGGTTAATACACCTGTCAGCAACAATGATGATGATACGCTGTTTGGTAAATTATTATTTATAGTATCATCATTAAAACTTTTTTTACAACTGCTAACCGCAAGTAACACAAGTACGGGCAGTAAATAAAATCCTGATATCTTTTTCATGGTCATTTTCCTCTTTTTGATTAGAATGTTAATTTAAAGTTGACACCGTAGCTACGTACAGTTGGTGATTGTAATACCGACTGACCCGCTACGCCGTTGTATTGATTTAAGTCAACATCTTTAAATTCTGAGTTGGCATAGAAATACAATAAGTTACGACCGTAAATATTAGCCGAAGCTGTTTTGATAAACGATTTTTCCAGCCATTTTTTAGGAAAATCATACCCGAAAGTAATCTCACGCAATTCAGCATAAGTTTTGCTCATCAGATTGGCTTCGTTAACATTATAGTACGAGCTTACATAACCTTGTATAAAGGCAGTTTGTGTATTTGGTGTAAATGCCAGTTGGTTGTAGTTAAGAATAGCGCCGGTTTTTGAATCGAAGTTAGGAGCTGTAGCGTTTGATATTACTACACCCGGGCCAACATATGAACCTGCATAACCTGTTTTGCCAAAGTTTAACCAATCCTGGTAACGGGCAGCGCCAATAGCACCTTCGGCAGTTAAAGCGTTTGCACCGCCAACCATTGTTTTTTGGTGCATGTAGTCAATCATTTTACCACCAACTGAACCATCAAACTGGAAACCGAAGTTCCATTGTTTGTATTTGAATTTGTTCGATACTGTCCAACTGTAATCAGCATTAGCATTACCTAAAAACTGATTTACCGGGTTTACCATTGGTGTACCGTTGGCATTGTTTACAATTTGACCTGAAGCTGTTCTTACGAATTTGGTTCCGAAAAATGCATCCGTACGGGTACCATCAGTTACGTAACCACCATTATAGGCATACTGGGTTTGGCCCGGAGGCAATTGATCGAAATATTGTTGAAACCTTGACCAGTTAATCAACACATTCCAGCTAAAATCATTTAATTTAACAGGTACACCACTTAATGAAACTTCCTGACCTGTTTTTCTGGTTTTTAAAGCATTCAGGAATTCAGAAGTATAACCTGTAGCTGTTGAAACAGGATTGTTCAATACCGAAAGTCCATCGATATATTGGAAAGCTGTTGCACTTAAGCCTAAACGGTTTTGCAAGAATTTAATATCAACACCTTCTTCGTAGTTTACCCTTGTTGAAGTTTGGATACTTTGTTGATACAATGCAGTTGGCGAATAACCTGCTGTTTGGTTATTATAAGGCTTACCGGTTGTATAGGCTGGGTTTAATGAATAGTTAGGACCGTTGTATGGTGAAAGGTAAGTAGCACCATAATCAAGTGGGTTATAAGTTAAAGGATTGGAACCTGATGTTTGGCCGCCGAACGCTGTAATTGAATTGAAAGGCGCAGGCCCTATTTGAGCGCTGGTTTCATCAGAACGTACGTTTGAGTAAGAAGCTCTTACTTTTAAGAACGAAATAAAATCAGGTAGTTTAATATAATCAGAAACAACTGATGCTACCGATAAACTTGGGTAGTAATAAGTTGTTGGCACCTGGAATGCTGATGTTTTATCAACACGACCCGTGCTTGATATAGTTGCGTATTTGCCAAAGCTTGCATCTAACGAGTAAAATGCGCTGGCAACCATCATGTATGAACTAAAGCTGGTAGCCTGAACTGCATTTAATGAGTTGCTAAATGCATATACTCCCGGTACATTCAGGTAATTGGTAGATACCCAGCTTGAATTGTAGGAGAAATCGCGGAAGTTACCACCTACTAAACCTGACAGGTTAACGAATTTCTTAACGGTATAGTCAAAGTTTAATAAGGCTTCAGTATTGTTATCAAACAAATCACGACGATCTTCACGATAATCACCCATGTTTCCTTCACGGCCATAAGGGTGTGCCGAATAAGGCAATTCTTCCGTGTGTAATAAGTTGTAAGTGTCAATTGCACTTCTAAGTGTAAAATTCAGGTGATCATCAATTTTATAGTTTCCTGAAAGGTAACCGTCTACGTCATTTTTGTAGTGACCGCGTTTCCAATCCTGAACCATGAAATATGGATTCTGATAACGGGTGTATTCCTCAAATTCTGATTGTACACCTACTTTACCAGGCTGCCATACATTTTTAATAATGGGCTGATTAACGCTCCAGTCAGCACCTGTCCAGATAGATAAATCATAGATTAAGCTGTTAGGACCGTAAGTAACGTCGGGATAGTTATCAGTACTTTGTCTGTTATAATCAACATTGGCTTCAATTTTAAAGCGTGGGCTTGGGTTAAATGAAGCATAGATATTAGCGTTTGCTATGTCTAAATATTCGTCAGGAATATAGCTTTGCTGATGTTGTTGTGAAAATGAAAAACGGGTGGTATAGTTATCGCCATTTGATGATAAAGCGATATCATTATTAGTTTGGAAACCTGTTTGCAGGAAATCGGCAAGATTGTTTGCACCACGTGCCACCCACGGAGTTCCCTGGCGTACGCCATTAACCACCGGACTGTCAAACTGAGGAATTAACTGACCGGCAAAATATGGACCCCAGATATCATAATCACTATCCACACCACCTGGTGCACCACCTTTACCATCAACAAACTCATAAAATTCGTTTTCACCCGGTCCAAAAGAATGTTGTGTTCTTGGGAAAGTAAGGAAACCTTTGTTAATTACTGTACTGCTGTTCAATTCAACATGAAATCCTTTTGAATTTTTATCACCTTTTTTTGTGGTAATTAAAATAGCGCCATTTTGTGCACGGCTACCATATAATGCAGCAGCAGCAGGGCCTTTTAATACTGTATAGGTTTCAATATCATCGGGGCTAAGGTTAAAAGTATCGGTATTGATAGGGAAACCATCAACAACGTAAAGCGTCACTGCATCACCACGCATTAAAACGCTTGGCTGGCCCAATAACTCGGCCGAAGCACCAACTGATAAACCGGCAACTTTACCTGTTAAACCTGTAATAGGATTAGGGTCGCGGGCGGTAGTCAAATCAGCACCATCAACTGTTTGTGTTGCATAACCTACGCGGCGTACTTCTTTCTTTACGCCTAACGCTGTTACAACCACTTCGTTTAATGATCTGCTGTTACCTTTAAGGTTAATATCAATAACGGCATCATCACCAACTACTACGGTTTGTGGCTCAAAGCCAATAAAAGTAAATGTTAGTGATTGTCCTTTTGATGCCGAAATTAAATAACGGCCGTTAATATCGGTTACACCGCCTTTGTTTGTGCCGGTAACCTTTACGTTTACGCCCGGCAACGGCTGATGCGTATCGTCAGTAACCGTGCCTGAAATTTTTGTTTGCGCCCACAAAATTGTTGGGGCAATACAGAATAACATCACCGTTACAACGGTTTTTAATTGTTTGTAAATCTGTTTCATCTGTTAATGTTTAATAGTGAAGAAAAGGAGTTTTTCATTCAGCAATACTAAACTTTGTTTATTACCACTAAACTAACTTTAGATTAAACAATTCTTAAGATTAGATTTACAAGAGATTAAGGAGATGGCTTTTTATGCCGGAGATGTTACGTTGATGTTACAAAAGCTTAATACTGCGTCACAAAGGTGATACGACGCCAGGCATCAAGAAAAATCAAATTCTTTACTGACTTTTCAAGATTTTAATTGGCTTATTATTGATCAATTATCTGTTTAAATGATCAAGAGCCAGCTTTTTAAGGTACTCAACATTGTTTACAGGAACATTCATTTCCTTTGCGGTATCGTCCCAGTAACGTAAACGGATTATTAACTCCGCATCGGGGTTTGTTTCAAATTCATCAGCTTCCATGCTGCTCATTACACCGCCCTGAAACTCCAATGTAGTCTTACTGGCCGGCGACAGTTTGTTATAATATTCGGGATATTTATAAGTAAGATAACGTTTGGCCAATACGTGGCCCTGTACCAGTGCTCCTACTCTTTCCGAAAAACCACGCTCCAGTAAGTAATCAGCACCCAGTTTTTCATGATCAATATTACCCATACCGTCCATACTCCCTGCTTCGGCAGCATCGGCACATAAATGGCCAATATCATGGAAAAACGCAGCTAAAATCACTTCATCATCATAACCTTCTTCTTCGGCCAGTGCTGCGGCCTGCGACATATGTTCCAGCTGTGAAACCGGTTCGCCAATATAATCCTCATCACCAAATTTGTCGTACAATGAAAATACTTCATTCACTATGGCTTGATTATTATTTTTCGACGGTCGCATTATTGTATATTTTCCGCAAATAAAAGGCTTTAATATTATGATAATATTAACATACAATAATTCCTTTTGCCAATAACAACAATTACAAATTTCATAATGATGAATATGCGTTTCGTGACGAGCGGGTCATCAATGTCATTAAGTTAAGAGGTCACCAAGCGTATAGCCCCCTCTGAACTTAATGACAATACCCATAGCTCCTCATTTATTATTTGTCTTTGTAAACGAATTCAGCTATGCCGGAGAGCCCCAATATATTTTCAAAACAAAACGCAACAACTGGCAAAAAAAAACGTCTGATTAGCAGTTGGGCACATCATTTTAACTTTTATTAACAAAAAGGTGCTTTGCGCTCATTTGCTTTATTTATTACTTTGTACCGTCAACCCCCGTACCACCCAATGGAAGAAGATATCCTGATTCAAATCAGTAACCGAATAAAAGAACGCAGACGAGAAAAAAACATAACTGTACAGGAACTTGCCCAGCGGGCCAGCGTAAGTAAGGGTTTAATATCGCAAATTGAAAACAGCCGTACTATTCCTTCATTAATTGTATTGATAGAAATTATCAAATCGCTGGAAATTGATTTGAATGATTTTTTTAAGGATATCCGCTCAAAAAGTGCCAGCGTCCCTATTTTGGTAAAGCGCAAGGAGGAATACAATCACTTTGAAAAAGAACATGCCCTGGGCTTTCACTACCAGCGCATATTTACCCAATCCATCAGTCAAAGTACCATTGACATCGTAATACTGGAACTGGAGCCCGATGCGATACGGCCATTGGTGGAAACCGATGCCTTTGAATATAAATACATCCTTTCGGGAAAAGTAGAATATCAGTTTAATGACGAATACATAGCACTTAATGAAGGCGACTCAATGTTGTTTGATGGTCGCATTCCGCATACTCCTAAAAACCTGGGCACAACCACCGCACGCATGCTGGTAATATATTTTTTTGAAGAAAAGAAGTAGTTGGTTTATTTGTTCACTGGTTAATTAGTTCATTGGTATCTGCAGACATATAAACAGTCTTTTTAGTACCTGCAAGCAATGAACAATTGAACTAATTAACCAATGAACTTAATCAAACCTTAACATTAATTTCGTTTCGTATTAATAAACTAAGTTTAGTATTGCTCAACAATTATTGAGCAATTATGTCCATAAAATTAGTAGTATTTGATATAGCCGGCACTACGGTTAAAGATGACCACGACGTAAGCAAAGCCTTCCAGGCAGCATTAAAAAAATCGCATTACGAGGTACCTATCGAACTGATAGACCCGTTAATGGGTTATGAAAAAACCCTGGCCATAAAACAAATTCTGCGCCTGCACGAGCACAATGATGCTAAAATAACCTCCGAATTAGTAAGCAAAATACATACTGAATTTGTAAAGCAAATGATAAGCCACTACGAGGTGGCTAAAGGCATTGAGCCGCTGCCCAATGTGGAAGAAACTTTTGCCAAACTGCATGAACAAGGTGTACGGGTAGGTATAAATACCGGCTTTAGCCGCGATATTGCCGATACCATAGTAACCCGTTTGCAATGGATTGAAAAAGGCCTTATTGACTATGTAGTTGGTTCTGACGAGGTAGAGCTTGGTCGTCCTTATCCATTCATGATCCAGAAAATGATGCTGGAAGCCGGCATTGAAAGGCCAAAAGAAGTTGCCAAAGTTGGCGATACAGAAGTTGATATCCGCGAGGGGCAAAACGCGGGTTGCCGATACGTTATTGGTGTTACCACCGGCACCTTTACCCGCGAAGAACTGGAGCCTTACAACCCTACCCATATAATTGATGATATAGCACAGGTGCTTGAAATTATAAAAGGATAATGATGAAAGCTTTGGAAAGCCTGCGTGCAAAAGTTGCCAAATGGCCCTATTCTTTATTATCGGTTTTTGCGGCCGTATCTGCATTTGGGGCATATACCTCTATGTATGCTTTCCGCAAGGCATTTGCTGCCGGAACTTTTACCGGCCAGCAATATTTCCATGTTGATTATAAAGTTTGGCTTGTTATTGCCCAAATTTTAGGTTATACCATGAGCAAATTTTATGGTATTAGATTTATTGCCGAAATAAAGGGAAGCAAGCGCGGCGTTACCATTTTATTACTTGTAGGCATTGCCTGGCTGGCTTTACTTGCTTTTGCCCTGGTTCCCGCTCCGTATAACATTATATTTCTTTTTGTAAACGGTTTCCCGTTGGGTTTAATATGGGGCCTTGTTTTTGGTTATCTGGAGGGTCGCCGCTCAACCGAGTTTATGGCAGCTGTATTATCTATCAGCCTGATATTTGCTTCTGGGTTTGTAAAAACAGTGGGGCGCACTTTGTTACACGTATTTCCTATCAGCGATTTCCAAATGCCGTTTTTAACCGGTGCCGTTTTTGCTATACCACTAGTATTGTTTGTGTGTTTTTTGGAATTGATGCCCCAGCCTACTACCGAGGACGTAAAATTGCGAACTAAACGCGCCCCTATGAACGCCGAAGAGCGTCGGCATTTTTTACAGCGCTTTATGCCGGGAGTTGTATTAACGTTAATTATTTACGTATTGCTAACTGTTATGCGTGATGTGCGCGACAATTTTGAGGTAGAAATTTGGGCGAGCCTTGGCATTAAAAACAACATGATATTTACCAGCACCGATACCAAAATATCAGTAATTGTACTCGTCGCTATAAGTCTGTTGATTTTGGTGCGTAAAAATTTGCGTGCCTTTAGCATTATTCACTTAATGATTATTGGCGGCTGTGTTTTAATCGGGGCTTCAACGGTACTTTTTTCATTGAAAATGATCAGTCCGACAACGTGGATGACAATGGCCGGATTAGGCCTGTACCTTGGCTATGTACCATACAACGCCATATTTTTTGAGCGGATGATTGCTACCTTTCACTATAAAAGCAATGTGGGCTTTATTATTTACGTAGCCGATTCGTTGGGTTATCTTGGCAGCGTAACGCTGCTGCTGGTGAAAGAACTGGGCAGGCCAAACATTAGCTGGGGCGATTTTTTCAGACAAGGTGTGGTTTTTGTGGCCATTATAGGTGGCATTGCCGCTACTCTATCGCTGCTCTATTTTCTGCATAGCGCCCGCAAGAGCAAACAACCAATGGGTGAACTAAATGTACAACCTGCATGAAAACAACGTCAAAAAACGCAATAATAATAGGAGCCGGCATAGTTGGCCTTGCCACCGCGCGGGCTCTGGCTATAAGAGGATATAAAATAACTGTTTTTGAGCGCAACGAAATGGCTGTTGGCGCATCTATCCGCAATTTTGGGATGGTGTGGCCCATAGGGCAGGCAACAGGTGTTATGTTTGACAGAGCCATGCTATCGCGCAGCATATGGAAAGAGGTTTGTACCGAAGCAAAAATATGGCACAATGAAGTTGGCTCTCTGCATCTCGCTTATCATGATGACGAGCTGCAGGTAATTAATGAATATGTTGATGTAAACCACCAACACCGCGATTGTGCCGTGCTTACTGCCGCGCAAGCCTTACAAAAATCGCCTGCTGTTAACCCTGATGACTTAAAAGGCGCCTTATGGAGCGGCGAGGAAATGATTGTCGAATCGAGAGTGGCTGTTGGGCAGGTGGCTAGATATCTCGCCGAAAAATACGGGGTTGAATTTCACTGGAATACTGCCATCACCCGGATAGACCATCCAAAGGTAATGTCGGGCAACCGCAGTTGGCAGGCCGATGAAATATTTGTTTGCAGCGGCGCCGATTTTGAAACACTTTATCCCGAATTTTTCCTCGAAACCCAGATAACCAAGTGTAAACTGCAAATGATGCGCCTGGTTACCCAACCCAACGAATGGCGCATAGGCCCGTCATTGTGCGGCGGCTTGTCAATGATTCATTACCCCGGCTTTCAGGCAGCAGCATCACTACCTGCTCTGCGCAAACGTTACGAAGAACAATATGCCGAATACCTGAAATGGGGCATCCACGTTATGGTATCACAAAACGGCAGCGGCGAATTAACCATCGGCGACTCGCACGAATATGGTCTGGTGCACGACCCTTTCGACAAGGAATTTATTAATAATATGATAACGGCCTACTTACATACTTTTGCCACATTTAAGGACTGGAAATTGCTGCAGTCATGGCATGGTATTTATCCAAAAATGACTAACGGGCAAACCGAACTGATTTTTGATACAGCACCGGGCGTTACAGTTATTAATGGACTTGGGGGCAACGGAATGACACTTTCGTTTGGTTTGTGTGAGCAGTATATCGGCAAAAGAGTTGGTGGCTGATAGTTTGCTATCACTACAAAAAAATACTGCATAAGCAATTCAATATCTTTACATCTAACAAAATATGGATAACAGGAGAGATTTTTTAAAAAAAGCGGCTCTTTTAACAGGCGCAGCAGGTATAGCAAACTTTTTACCACCGTCCATTCAAAAGGCAATGGCCATTAACCCGGCACCTGGCAGCACTTATATGGATGCTGAGCACATCGTTATCCTGATGCAGGAAAACCGCTCGTTCGACCATGCCTTCGGTACGCTTAAGGGCGTACGTGGATATAATGATCCACGGGCTATTGATCTGCCTAACAAAAACAAAGTTTGGCTGCAATCAAACAAAAAGGGCGAAACCTATGCACCTTTTCGTTTAGATATTAAAAATACCAAAGCCACCTGGATGAGCTCCTTACCGCATTCATGGCGCAACCAGGTAAATGCACGCAACGAAGGTAAATTTGATAAATGGCTGGATAATAAACGCAACAGCATACCTGAATATGCCAACATGCCTTTAACACTTGGCTATCATACCCGCGAGGATATTCCATTCTATTATGCGCTGGCTGATGCCTTTACTGTTTGCGATCAGAATTTTTGCTCGTCATTAACCGGCACCAACCCCAACAGGCTTTATTTTTGGACAGGCACCGTGCGCGAGGAACAAAATGAAAATGCAAGAGCCAATGTTTGGAACGATGACATGGACTATGGCACATTGAAGTGGACCACCTTCCCCGAGCGTTTGGAAGATGCGGGCATATCATGGAAATGCTACCAGAACGAAGTAGCTATTGATACCGGATTTGATGGAGAAGAAGATCCGTGGTTGTCAAATTTTCAGGATAACCCGTTGGAGTTTTTTGCGCAATACAATATTCACCTGCACGAGCCACACATAGTTGCACTACAGAAAAGAGCAGAAGAACTGCCCGGTAAAATTGATGAGCTGCAAAAGAAATTTGATGCTTTGCCTCCCGGCGATAAACAGGCCAAGCATTTAAAACAGCAATTAAGGGAGACGAAATCGTACCTTGATGCTGTAACCAAAGAGCGTGAGCTATACAAACCGGGCATGTTTGATCAGCTGACCGATCATCAGAAAAGCATTCACCAAAAGGCATTCAGCAATAACAAAAACGATCCTGATTTTCATCAGCTAACTGCTTTAAAATACAATGATGACGGTACCGAGCGCGAGTTCCAGGTACCTAAAGGCGATATTTTGCACCAGTTTAGGGATGATGTAAAAAATGGCAATCTGCCTACCGTATCGTGGCTATCAGCTCCTGAACATTTTTCTGATCACCCAAGTTCGGCATGGTTTGGTGCCTGGTATGTATCAGAAGTAATGGACATCCTTACCCAAAATCCGGATGTTTGGAAAAAAACCATTTTCATACTTACTTATGATGAAAACGATGGTTATTTTGATCACGTGCCACCATTTGTAGCGCCGCATTCGCATAAAGACGGCACCGGAAAAGTATCAAAAGGGATTGATACCCGCACAGAGTTTGTAACGCTGGAGCAGGAACTTGCCCGCAACAATTTCCCCGAGGTATTTAACAAGGAAAGTTCTATCGGGCTGGGTTACCGCGTTCCCATGGTAATAGCTTCGCCATGGAGCAAAGGCGGTTGGGTAAACTCAGAAGTATTTGACCATACCTCTACCCTGCAATTTTTGGAACGGTTCCTGAATCAAAAAACAGGCAAAGCCATAAAAGAAGAAAACATAAGCGATTGGAGACGTGCCGTATGTGGCGACCTTACTTCTATTTTCAGGCCGTATAAAGGCGATGAAATTCCAACACCGGGGTTTTTGCCGAAAAATGAATTTGCTGAAAGCATCCACAAAGCGCAATTTAAAAAAGTGCCCGATGATTATAAGCTTTTAACCGCCGATGAAATAGCAGCAATTAACAAAGCACCTCATGCATCTCCTTATTTACCAAAACAGGAAAAAGGGATAAAGCCATCGTGCGCGTTGCCATACCAGTTATACAGTGATGGTAAACTAAATGCTGATAAAACTGCCTTCACTCTAAGCTTTACTGCCAGTAACGAAATCTTTGGTAAAGATGCCACCGGCTCGCCTTTTAACGTTTATGCACCGGGCAAATATTTGCAGCAGGTTGGTGATAAAGAGGAGATGGGTGATGTACGCACATGGGCCTACACCGCTGTTGCAGGCGATACGCTGATCGATGTATGGCCATTGCATGAGTTTGAAAACAGCAATTATCATTTGCGGGTTTACGGTCCTAACGGTTTCTTCCGCGAGTTTAAAGGCAATGCCGCTGACCCGGCAGTTGAGATAACTGCCGAATACCAACGCAGCCTTACCGACAGCAAAAAGTTAACTGGCAATATTGAATTAAACCTGCTTAATCTGGGCAAAGCACAACATATTGTTGAAGTTATTGACCACGGTTATAAGACCAATAACCGCAAACGTGTACTTGAACCAGGCGCTAAATCAACCATAGCTTTTGATTTGGTTAACAGCTACGGCTGGTATGATTTCAGCGTAAAAATAACCGGCAGCGAAAACTTTGAAAAACGTTATGCCGGCCGTGTTGAAACTGGCAGGCCAAGTTATAGCGACCCGCAGATGGGCATGATGATAGGATAAAATATCAAAAGGGCTGTTTTCAAATTGAAAACAGCCCTTTTTCTTTGCTTTATGTTTTAAATTTCTTAAGCTTCCAATATTCTTCTTAAATAATTAATCTGGCCCAGGTGATAAGTTAAATGACCATAAAAATAGGTAAGATAAAACCGGGTGTTGTGAATACCCTGATGCTCCATTGGGTATTGTTTTTCCAGTTCTTCTTCGCTTATGTTTTCGAGGGCGGCTCTAACCACAATTATCAGGCTGTCTATTCCGCTTATTAATTTCTCCCGGGGAATACCTGTATCAGCAAACTCTGCGTCCCTGTTTCTAACATAATCATTATGGGCAATATTAACACCAACGCTAAAATTAAGGCTCCCAGTCAAATGATTCACCAGGGTACCGGCTGTATTGCTTACGCCATCAACCTTTCTCCAAAGATTAGCTTCGTCTTTAAAACTGGTTACTTCCCCCTTTAATTTTGTAAGCTGAAGCTCAAACAGTGCGGCGAAAATATTATCATCCATCGTTATTAAGGTTTTTAATTAATTGATGCTGCAATATATAAAAGCCTTATGTTATACCAATGTAATATTTGCTATTAACTGCCCGATTGCAAAGGGTTATTCATCACACCGGTAAATAAGATGAGGCCGGTGTTTACCTGTCTTATAGCAAATATAAAAGGATGGTCAATTAGTGTTGGCGGAGGATTAGCAGATACCGATGTACCTACCACAACAACAGTTGCCGCGGCGGCTGTTGTACCGCTTTCGTCAACGTCGATATAGGCTTTATGGTCAACGCGGGTTATTTGCAGAGGCAAGTCGGCGCTAATACCGCTAAAATCAGCTCTTGATGAAAAAGCAATACCCAGGCCCAGTTCTGTTAGCGGGTTATTAAGGTTTATACTATAGCTGAATTTAAATTTTGGTAGCTTTAACTCGCTATTGATTGCATACAGACTGTTCATCCAAAGGTTCCATTTGGCTGAATCAAGCCCGGCTGCCAATTGTTGTACGGTTGTACCCGTAGCCGGCATTGCTATTATCATGCTGTAGCGGCTATTTGAATAGGGTAACTCAAAAACATGCACTTCATTATTGTCAAATCTTTTAAAATCAATTTTACCGTCCATAAAACTGGTAGTAACCTGGCTATTGTCTGCCAAATTAAATGGCAGCGGTATTGTTTTGGCCGGATCAAACTTTTCATTCCAGATGCTTTTAAAATAAATGGCATTAACCAGGTACATCATATCTGTTGGCTGTATGGCATTTATTATAGACGGTATGGCACCATTAGTTTGGTCACTTACCCAGTTATTAACCGTGGTTACTGATGAAGGATCACTAAAATTAAGCGCCTGTACTTTAGCATTAAAATAAGTACTGTTGGTTTGCAAAAACTGCGGCACTACATTAAAACCCTGCCTGTACCAAATTGAATTGGCAATTTTTACGGTAGTATTCGGGTCAAGCTCGGGCAAATTTGTAAGTAGCGTTTGGTAATAGGTATTTATCTGGGCGGGCGTAAGTATATTAAAATCAAGTACTTTTTTAAAGGCATCAAGGGTAGCGCCGTTGGCGCCGTTGCTGGTCATCCCCAATGCAAAACTTACCGATAGCGGCGATGCAAACAGATTTACACCTGCGGTATTTGCACTATCTAAATTTTTAAATAAACTTAAGGTAAACGCATTGTCCGACGTTACTTTTTGTTGCTCAACGGCCGAAAGTACCAGGTCCTTGCCGGGTCCCGAATGAGGAGTAACTGCTGACTTTTTGCAGGAAGCAAAGCCAATAAACAATAAACATAAAGCCAACAGCGGAGTTTTGCGTTTTACCATAATAAGCTTAGATTAAATAATATATTTTCACCTGGTTATTAGCCCATTACGCAACGCTTTTATTGAACGCTACAGCAATACAAAAAATTAATTTACCATTACTACCTCGGTTGCGGTTAGTTCTTTTGGCCTGGTATTTTTATTTAAAAAAGATGGTTTAAGCCTACTTACCCAATAGCGTTGATAAGTACTCAGCGTTTCTATCAGCCATCCCTTTTTGGTTAGGTTATTAACCACACTAACAGGGGCGTAAAGTATAAATGGTTTTGAAGGTAACTCCCCTTTGCCATCAACGTCAATTTTAGTTACCGGCGCATCAATATAAAACTCAAATGCGGTAACATAATCATCGCCCAAAACAACTACCGGGATATGGTTATGATTATTTTTATCGATATAGATAGCTGCCTCGCTGGCAGCCTGGTATTTCATTAACGAAGGATAAAAAGATAAGTTGAGATAAAGGTTTACAATAAACGATGCAATTGCCGTACGGTATATGATTTTAGGGATGATAGAATTGCCAGCCTCGTAAGGAAAAACCATCATTAGTAAAAATAATATGCCGAGGCTAAAAGCAGTAACCCAGCTAAAAATTTGCGGATTGAAAAAATACTCCAACAGGCAAACCACCAATAACATTAAGACAATTACAATTGCCTGCGTAACGCCAATGGCGCGCCTTGTTTTTTGCAGTTTGATATAATAAAGGTACTGTGCGGTAACTATCGCAAAAAAAGGGAAAACAATATTTAAATAATGGGGCAGTTGAAACTTTGATGCCGAAAATAGTAAAAAAGTAAGCAGCGCCCCGCTTATGCAAAACCACTCGTGCGCCTTTACATTTTTGCTTCCCTTTTTAATGTATTGAAAAACGGCCGCAAACATTACCAACGACCACGGCAAAAATGCCCATAAGGCGGTATGCACAAAAAACGAAGGGTCGCCGTGGCCTTTGATGGGGCCGGTATTAAAAAAGCGCCCAAACTGGCTATCCCAAAAGAAAAACCGTATACCTGAAACACTTTTCATCCCAAAAACAACCTTTTCGGGGTGAAGATCAAACTGTTGGTACAGGCACCATAACTCGGGCAATATAAATATTGATATTAAAATAATGGCCAACAACCATCGTAAGTTAAACAGTGCTTTCCATTCGCGGGTAATTATAAAATGCCCTGCAATTGCTCCGCCAATGGGCACCAGGGCAAACATACCTTTCGTCATGATGGCACATGCTGTAAAAACACATCCGGCCAGCAACTGCCAAAAACTGTTGTTTTGGTAAGCCTTGTATAGATGATAAACGGCAGCAATAATTAACCCGGTTAAGTAAGGCTCTGCACGCACATCATTATCCGACAACACAATATGCTGTGCTGTTAACAATATCAGTACACTTAGTAAGGCTACCTGTTTGTTGTAAAGCGTTTTCGCAAACAGAAAGGTGTACCGGGCGCCCATCAGCAAAAAGAGTATGCCGGGGAGTTTATAGGCCCACGTGGTAAAACCAAATAGGTTAAAGGATAGCGCCGTCATCCAAAACGGAAAATGGGGTTTATCCAGCCAGTCGGCATCATGATAAAAAAGGTTCACGTAATCGTGCCTTAATACCATGTTTTTAGCGATGAGGGCATATAGCGCACCATCAGGGCCCATTATGGGGATAAAAAGGCCACTGAAATTTATCATTACTGCCAAACCTATAAAAAGGTAAAGCCATTTATATTGCGTAGCTGATTGAGGTTGATCCATAGTATATCAGAAAGTAAAGATAAACAGATTTTGACGAACGCTCTATCAACATTTTTACAGTAATTTTATAACATAATACGACGTATATCTGTTAAATTTAATCTACAAAAAAATCGCTTTTGTTGCTCATTTAATCTTAATTATTGAGGCAACCAAAGGCAAAAAATTATCGTCATAAACAATAGATAATATCAACCCTGAATTTACCAATGGAAAGAAGAAATTTTTTAAGAAACACCGCTATAACAGCTGCCTCATTGGCGCTATTTAATAAAAGGAGCTTTGCCAATATGCTGGCCGACCCGTCTTATCAGTTTAAAACCCTGCGCAATAATGTGGGTATGTTTGCCGAGCAGGGCGGAACCATTGCCTGGATGATTAATAAAGAAGGTATTGTTGTGGTTGATGCTGAATTTCCGGACCAGGCAACACACCTGATAGGCCTGTTAAAAAAGCAATCGGATTTACCTTTTGAGTGGCTGATCAACACCCACCACCACGGCGACCATACCAGCGGCAATATTTCATTTAAAGGAGTGGTTAGCAAGGTGGCTGCTCATGAAAACTCGCTTATTAATCAGACTACCGTAGCGGTTAAACAAAAAACCGAAGACAAACAATATTATCCTAACAATACCTTTAAGGATACCTGGAAAATAAAAGTAGGCGATGAGCATATTAAAGCCTATTATTTTGGCAGGGGCCATACCAATGGCGATGCGATGATCCATTTTGAAAATGCCAACATTGTACACACCGGTGATTTGGTGTTTAACCGCCGTTATCCTTTTGTTGATAACAGCGCAGGTGCATCAGTAAAACACTGGCCGGTAGCTTTGGAACATGCCCGCAAACAGTTTGATAAGGATACCCTATTTGTATTTGGCCATGCTTTTGACCCACAAAAGGTTGTAGGCACTATGGATGATGTTATTGCCATGCAAAACTTTATGGAAAAGCTGGAAGATTACGTAGTAACCGGCATAAATGCAGGTAAAACTAAAGATGAGCTATTGCAGGCCACATCAATCCCAGGTATTACCGACTGGCAGGGCGAAGGCATTCAACGTGGTATTACCGCTGCCTATGAAGAATTAAAAGGCTAGACACGATTGACTAAGATTTTTGAGATTAACAGGATTGTAGGAGGAAGCACGGCGGTAGTATGCCTACCGCCATGCTATTTTATCTTGTAATCTTCCTAATCTTAAGAATCTTAGTTCAACTGCGCTATTACATCATCCGTTGTTCCTGTTTCGCCCATTCGAGGGAAGATGGTTTTCAGACTATTTTCGTGTGCACTGGCAACCATATCGGTCATGGCATCGGTAACAAAAGTTACGTTATAACCTCTTTCACTTGCCTGGCGGGCAGTACCTTCAACACCAATACTGGTTGATATACCACCTATTACAATACCGGTTATATCTCTTTTCTTTAACTCTTCATCTAACGCAGTTTCAAAAAAAGCGCCCCAGGTATGTTTGGTGATATAAATATCATCGGGTTGCGGGTTTATATCGGATACAATTTCTGCCCAATCCTCTTTAAATACTATGTTTGATGCGGGAGCTGGATCTTTGCGCGAGGTTGTCCATTTGGCACCGGCAGGGTTTACGTTTACCAATACTATTGGCGATCCGGCTTTGCGGAAAGCATCAACCAGTTTTGCGGCATTAGCCAATACACCCTCAACCGGATGAGCTAAAGGAAACCCAACAATTCCTTTTTGCAGGTCGATTAAAATCAGGGCGGTTTTTTTATCTAATTCGGTAATCATAGCTTTTGATATTTAATGGATCAAAAATAATGGTTTGATATTCAACTGATATTTATTTAATGAAAAGCTATTATATTTTTACAAAGGCTCATCTTCACCAAACTTTTATTATTCTATCTTTAAACATCCATCCTAAAATTATGTTTAAATACCTTAAAACACTTGCCTGTATTTTCCTTTTGCCTGCAATATTGCATGCGCAAAATGAACCTACTGTTATCCCTTTATGGCCAAAAGGCGCACCCGGTTTTGAAAACCGCCGCAATGAACCCGAACAGGCTAAAGACTATTGGGTAAAAAACATCCATAACCCGTCGCTAACAGTTTTTTTGCCACCGAAAGATAAAGCAAACGGAGCCGCAGTGGTTATTTGCCCGGGTGGTGGGCACCGATTATTGGTTTGGACCGCCGAGGGTATTGACCCGGCTAAGTTTTTAAATAGTTTGGGTATTACCGTATTTGTTTTAAAATATCGTTTAGGGCGCGATACGTTATCGCCCTATAAAGTTGAGGTACACGCCCGCGAGGATGGCCTGCGTGCCATGCGCCTGGTTAGAAGCAAAGCTGTTGAATATGGGTTGGACACCAATCGTATCGGGATGATGGGCTTTTCGGCAGGCGGCGAAGTGGTGGATATGACTGCCTTCGGACCCAATAAACCAGATCCTAACGCCGCAGATCAGATAGACCGTTTAAGTGCAATGCCAAAGTTTTTGATACAGATATATCCCGGGCCACTTTTTATACCTGATGTGGTTTCGCATGATGCACCTACGCTTTTCCTTTTGGCGGCCAACGATGATCCCTGCTGCTCCATATCATTAATGCAATTGCTTGAAAGATACCGCGCAGCAAAAGCACCTGTTGAGGCACATTTATTTACCCAGGGGCAGCATGGCTTTAATATGGGTTACCGGTCCAAATTAAAATCGGTAAGCAGTTGGCCTCAAAGGCTAGCCGATTGGCTATCAGACAATAATATTTTACAACCGGAAAAACCGAAAGTATTGCATACCAATTAAGCTTTTGGAATTCTCTACAAGTAACTCAACCACCACTGATGGTGCGTTTTTTTGTACTTGCTAAACCAGCGGCAAGGGAAATAGAGTATTACGATAACCAGCAACCAAACCAGGTAAACCCCAAAAAGGTTAAAGCCCATATCGGCCGGCCTGAAAAGGAACGGCGAGTTTGGAGTGATTATTTGGTTGGCATGATATCCTGAAGCAAAAAACAGGATAACGTCAAACGTTCTGATCAGGTAAAAATGCAGTACATAGTAAAAAAACGGCACGTTGCCATAAATTATCAATATGTCTGTAAACTTGTTTTGAATATTCTCAATAAACGATAGTATAACCAGCGATGTACCGATAGTCATACAGGAATATAGTAACGAAGGCGGGTATTTGCTTACGTTTAAAAACGAAAGAAATGTGTAAACACCATCGCGCTGTACACCCCAGGGGTTAGGGTCGCCGTATTTATTGATGATTCTTAAAGCTAAAAACAGGGCCAGCACACCAAAACCGGTATAGCGCAAAATTTTCTTCCTTTTTTGGGCATCAAATGATGGCGTGTAAAGCTTACCAAAAACAAAACCCAAAAACATAACGCCTGTCCACGGAATAATGGCATACAAATCAAACGCAAAACGATTTGCACCCAATGAAATAACGGAACCGCGCGCCATTAAAAATAAATTATCCAGGCTGCTGGTCAATCCTGTTTTAGGAAAGGTAACGTAATCCAAAATATCATGACAAAAGAATATCAATCCGCCTAAAACACCTATTACCGCTAATGGCGCCCTAACTACCAGGCCCAGCAGTATCATACTAAAACCAATGGCCCAAAGCACCTGCAATATAAAAACGTTATAAAAAGGGTTCAGCGAAAAAGCAAAAGTAAGTATCGCCACTTCAACAAAAACAAGCCATAGTCCACGTTTTATCAGGAAATCGCTGAGTTCGGCCTTAGTGCGGCGGGTACCGGCCAGGTGAGCCGAAACACCACTGAGAAAAACAAACGTAGGTGCACAAAAGTGAGTAATCCACCTCGTAAAAAACAATATCGGGGTAGTTGTGGCCATATCCGTCGGATCGCTGGTAGGGCTTACGTGATGAAAGAAATCCCGAACATGATCCAACGCCATTATCAACATAATAGCACCACGAAGGATATCAATTGAACTGATACGCTTTTTTACCAAAGGTTGGGCAACACTGACCATTGTGAAATCTCTTTTTAAGGTTAATTAAACAGTGTTTCAAGATACAAATATTTTATTTTAAGTGAGTTAAAAAGGGATAAATTACCGGAGCGCCAAATCATCTGTTGCTAAAATGTAATAAAAAACAAAAGCTAAACCATTGGTCGTATAAAAGTGTTAACTTTAATAAAACCCCATTTTTATGGCAAACTTTCAGGAAATAATAGCATCAGACAAACCCGTGTTGGTTGATTTTTCGGCAGAGTGGTGTGGCCCTTGTAAAATGATGCCGCCTATATTAAAGCAAGTAAAAGATGCCCTGGGCGATAAGGTTACTATTATAAAAATTGACATCGACAAAAACCCATCGGCAGCCAGTGCCTATAAGATTCAAAGTGTACCTACATTAATGATATTTAAAAACAGCCAAACCAAATGGCGGCAAAGTGGGGTATTGCAGGCCAGTCAATTGCAGCAGGCCATACAACAATTTGTATAAATATTGTTATAATAGGCTTTGTAATTTGGCAATATCAGCCAATATCTTATCTTTATAAGCGTGATACATACCACCTACAGGAATAAAACGCAACGATTACGCGGTAAAATCACCCATAGTAACCTTTAGTGCACAAGTACGCGTAATAGGTATAAGCTTACTATTAATATACGTTTTTTAAAAAAGCATATTGGCTTTTCCTCCCGGCAATCAGGGTGTGGGTGATATTTGATGTTTGAGATCTGCGGACGAGTAAAAGATTTGATTTGCTTGCCCTACAGAACCAACACCCTAATGAATAAACTATTTATACTGACCTCCCTGGCTGCAGTTCTTTCCCTTAAGGCTGCAGCTCAGGAAATTTCGATCGATAAGGGATGGAAATTCAAGACCGGGGATTCTGCACAATGGGCATCGCCCAATTATAACGACCAGCATTGGAAATCAATTGACGTATCGCACAACTGGGAAGCACAGGGCTATCCGGATTATGATGGCTTTGGCTGGTACCGGCTGCATATGGTTATCCCATCAACCTTAAAAGAAAAAGCATACCTTAAAGATAGCATCCGTATTAACCTGGGCATTGTTGATGATAATGACGAGGTTTACCTCAACGGAAAGTTAATTGCCAAATATGGCGGCAAACGTGGCCCCATCAAAACATCCAACTATGGGCCGCGCAATTATGTAATTGCTGCCAATAACCCGGCAATTTTGTGGGACAAGGAAAACACACTGGCTGTAAGAATTTTTGATACCGGCGGCAATGGTGGTTTATATGGAGATAAACACAGCATAACAATGGCCGGTGTAATGGATAACGTGAGTATTAATACTGATGCCGATTATATTTATGATGATGACAAAATGGGGCTGAGTAAGTCCATCAGGCTGATTACTACCGGCAGTTATCAATTTAAAGGTTCTTTACATTTTACCGTTACCGACCCTGAGGATAATAAAGTATTGTTTGAAACAACCAGCAATGCTAATTTCATGGCCGGCAAGCCATTTAAATACACCTTCAATATTGAAAAGCTTCGTAAAAAATCATACTTATTAAGCTATACATTTACGGATGAACAATCGGGCAGTACCATCACCAAAACAGAAAATTCGCCTTACTTGCTTACCCCTTATGCCAGCAATAAACCGCGCATAAATGGCGGCGATGTTTACGGCGCCCGGCCAGGTAATCCATTTTTATACCTCATACCGGCTACCGGAAAAAGACCATTGGTATTTGAAGCCACCGATTTACCACAAGGCTTAAGACTCGATCACTCCACCGGCATTATTTCGGGTGTGGTTTATAAAAAAGGCACTTACCCGGTAACCTTAACGGTAAGAAACAAACAGGCAGTCAAAACCAAAAAGTTTACCATTATAATTAGCGATAACATTGGCCTCACTCCCGCTCTGGGTTGGAACAGCTGGAATGCATTTGGGTTGAGCGTAAACGATGCCAAAGTACGGGCAGCAGCCAAAACCATGGCTGGCAAATTGAGTCAGCATGGCTGGAGTTATATTAATATTGATGACGGATGGGAGGCTCCACAGCGATTGGTTGACGGAGAAATTATAGCCAACGAAAAATTTCCGGATATGAGGGGATTGGCAACCTATGTGCATAACCTGGGCCTAAAAATGGGCATTTATTCGTCGCCCGGGCCGCGTACATGCGGTGGATACTTGGGCAGCTATCAGCACGAAGATCAGGATGCTCAAACTTATGGCGATTGGGGCATTGACTACCTCAAATACGACTGGTGCTCGTACTCGGAAATAGCCGCAAAAAATCCTACACTGGATGATATGAAAAAGCCTTACCAGGTAATGCGCGCATCGCTGGATAAGATACAGCGTGATATTATGTTCAGCTTTTGCCAATACGGCATGGGCGATGTTTGGAAATGGGGAGCCGAAGTTGGCGGCAACAGCTGGCGCACCACCGGCGACATTAACGATAGTTGGGGCAGTATGGCCGGCATTGGGTTCAATCAAACCGACGATGTACCCTACGCACAGCCCGGTCATTTTAATGACCCTGATATGTTGGTTGTTGGCGAAGTGGGTTGGGGCAGCAGTCAGCACAAAAGCCGTTTAACGCCCGATGAGCAGTATACGCACATTAGCTTATGGAGTTTATTATCGGCGCCATTGCTTATTGGCTGCGATATGAGCAGGCTGGATTGGTTTACTTTTGGCTTGTTAGCTAATGATGAAGTGCTGGCTATTGACCAGGATGCACTTGGTAAACAAGCACACCAAGCCGTAAAAACTAATGATTACCAAATTTGGATAAAAGACCTCGCCGACGGCAGCAAAGCGGTGGGCTTATTTAATACATCAAATAAATATCAAACCATTACCCTAAACCGCAGGGAAAATGGTCTGACCCCGTATACTAAAATAAGAGATGTGTGGCAGCAAAAGTATGTGGTAGGTATATGGCCAAATTACGTTACCAAGGTAGCGCCGCATGGGGTGGTTTTGTTGAAGCTGAGTAAGTAAAGCAGAATTCCATTATCTAATTTACTTCTGCGGGATAGCGTAATAATAGATGGGCGTATAAACGCCTTCGCTACAGGTATAGTAACCTTTTCCATCGGGTGTAAAGCCTATGGCTTCGCCTTGTTTTTCCTGAGTGTAGGGCAATTGTTGGGGTACTCTTTGTACAGTTTGCCAAATGGGTTCATTACCATTGCGTTTCCAATAATAGACTTTGGTATAGCTCTTTATTAACACCTGGCGGCCGTCTTTTGAAATATCGCCGGCGGTTATCCATTTAAATAACTTTAGCCCTTTAAAAAACAGCTTGCAGCGTTTGGTAAGCATCACGGTATCATTTACCTTATAATTTAAGGGTGTGGTATAAACGGTTACAGAATCCTGCCGTTTAGATACAATGTACATTAACCTTTCAATCGGGTCAATCATTAATGTTTCAGCATCTTTAGGGCCATCCGGGTATTTTAAATGGATAGGGGCGACATCCTCCGCATTTGATTTGCTTTTGGTGGCCCATTCTTTTTTTTCCAGCATCCGGTAAACGGTAATATAGGGGCGAGCTGAATAATTATCGCCAATATCGCCCATGTATACATAGCTTTTCCCTTTTGCAGGGCCGGGTCCAACCGCAATATCCTCGCAATCAAACACGCCATATCCAGATCTTGGGTCACCCTTAAAGTAAATGGTTGATTTTAGTTCGCCGCTTGGCAGTATGGCAAAAAACCTGCTGGTGTCGCCGCTGTCGTTATGAATGTAATAAAGGTTCTGATTTATTCCCGAAGCAGCAATTCCGGATATTTCATTCATATCTTTTTCCTGCAGGCGGCCAACAACGTTACTTTCCTGCCCCAACTGCCGGTGCCGGCCATACGCGCCCAAAAACAAGATGATTACAATAGGTACTATTATCTTTATTTTTTTGGTGCGGCTCATTTATGCTTTTTATTACTACAAAAATAGCAATGTTAACTAAAGCTATTAAACGTTTTTAGTATGAAGGAATATCTTATTGAATTTTAAAAGGATCAACAAGCTTTAATTTTTTGATATCTTTAAAATCACTAATATTATGTGTCACCAAAATTAGTTCATAAACAATAGCGGTAGCTGCGATAATTGCGTCAGGAAGTTTAATTTTATATTTTTTTCTGATCTTGATGCTTTCATTTACAACAGCGGCAGTTAAATCCAACACAGTTACATCATTCATAAAGCTTTCAAGAAGTTGGGAGTAACTATCAGAAGTTTTGAAACCGAGTACCTCAATTTTGGTTATGACCGATACGTTTGGCAACGCATCAATCACATTATTCATAAAATCCATACCCTGGACTGTGAATTTCTTACCGAGATAATCGATTACGGCATTAGTATCTATTAAATACTCCGCTTGTTCCATTCATCACGGCTTTTTGATACATAATCTTGAAGTTCATCAGCGATATTAGCCGGCAATTTACCTGCGTATTTTTCAGAAAGCTTTTGCTTAGAAGATACATTCCTCTTAAGTACTTTAATAACATGCAAATCCTCCAAATCTTCTAAAAGTTTGAAAGCTTTAACGTCATTTATTTGAACAAGCACAGTTTCCATAATAGCAACATTTATTCAGCTTAAAATCAAGCTCCAAAGCAAAAATACTTAAACTACTTTATTAAAAGAAATTAAGCAACGTTTGACGGTGTTAATAAATATCGTGATTCTTCTTTCTTTCCAGTTTCTGAAAAGGAACTTTTATTACATTCAGAAATTTGCCGTTAATTTTTTCGTCCATATGGGTATCAATGCCGAAAACGGTTTTATCGCGCTCAAGCTCTGTGTAGGTTCCAAATAGCCTGTCCCAAATGCTTAGTACATCGCCGTAATTACAATCGGTGTAAGGTAATTCGTGGTGATGGTGCACATGGTGCAAATTGGGTGTTATGAAAATAAAACCAATGATTTTGTTTGCCCGGTCAGACAAACGAAATTCGGTATGAGCAGAAATATTGGATATTGTTTGAAAAGTTTGTCGTAAAATTAAAACGCCAACGGCTGGGCCCAGTAAAAAAGTCCAGAGCATTAAGCAGCAGGTACGCACACAGGTTTCACCGGGATGCTCTCTTACCGTTGTTGATACGTCTACATGCAAATCGCTATGATGAACCAGGTGAAACTTCCACAGGGTATCAATTTTATGCATTACCACGTGGTACACATATTCGCAAAAATCAAGCAGTACAAACAGAATGATATAGTAAACCCAGGCGTTATGATGATGGGGAATAAAATTAATAAGCCCCCAGTGATGAACATTTGTCCATACAGAAATATAAACTATAAAACCGGTTAAAAAAAGCTGTATAGGTAAAGCAGTAAAAATAAATAATGAGTTTACGGAAGTATGTTTCCATTTATTTTTTAGTCCGTAGCCAGAAATCAACATTTCTGAAAACCATAAAGACGTAATGACAACAGCGTATAAAATAAGCTGGGTTACATCTTCATGACTTGAAAAAAAAGTACGTAGTTCGTCCATCAGGGGTATTTAAATTAATGAGGTCATGTAAAAATAACAATAAATTTACAATTTCATTAACTCCAAATCTGGTTTTGAAGTATCAGTGATTGCAACTTTTCCTCTTTCCTTACGCAAAATCCTGTTAAACAGTGATATTTCACGATCAAATAAAAATTGGAAAAATAATTTAGTCCACGAGGTGTGATAGTAAAGGGTATCGTAATATTCCGGAGCAGTTTTTCTTATCTCAGGAAGCTTATTCCACGGGATTGATGGAAAATCATGGTGCTCGTTATGGAAGCCAACGTTAAAAGCTACCTTATTTAATGCACCGTAATAGCTATAAGTTTCCTGTTCAATGCTGTGTGTTAAGTAATGCTCTTGTATCCAGCGTGCGCCCAGCGGGTGTAAACCAACCGAAAAAGAGAAACTTAACAATAAAAACACAATAGCATGCACGCCCATAAAGTAACATATGGCGGCGGTAAACAGGGCCTGTAAAACAAAATTGGTAACAATCCAGCCGTCAATAGGGTGTATTTCTTTTAAGCGGGACAAGCGGAATATCTGGAAAACCGGAAAAAATAACAACCATAGCGCTTTTCCAAAAAAAGAATTGCTGATCAGTTTTGCTTCCCATTTGTTAGGCAAATCGGCATCCAGTTCATGAACACCCTGGAAAGAATGATGTTTGATGTGATATTTCTCGAATGAGATAGCGCTCGGCAGTATTTGCGGCAGGTTAGCAAACATTGATGCCCAACGATTGGCATTGCGGTTTTTAAATAACAACTGGTGAGTACACTCATGTATCATTACAAATAAAGCATGATCAGCAAATGCCCCAAGAAGGTAAGCTGCACCTACAACCAACCACCATGATTGATCACGAAGAAACCACGCCATTACTACCTGGAAGGATACCAGGCCAAGGATAGCGAAAATAGTATTAGGATTTTTCCCTATCAAGTTTCGTAAATGAGGAAATTGCTTTAAAATCTTTTTAGTCCTGATACGGTGTGGTTCTGACTCCTGCGAGTAAATAAAATCGTTTCTTTTAATCATGTTTTTTTGAGGGGCAATTGGGCCTAAATATAGTGATATGAACGTAAATTATAATTTTATTACAAATATTTAGTTTCCGTTTATATTTCTATCTAAATTAAATACATCAACTATAACTTAAATTCATATCACTATAGTACAATTTTAATGATTTATTGTGCTTTAAATACCAACACCCTAAATGTTCCGGGTACTACCTTACGTGTACCGGGCTCATAGTCAGCTACACTTAAGTATATTTTATGTGTATGTGTATCTAACGCAAGTGTTTTTGCACGGCTTGGCGTTTTAAGGGTTTGGACAACTTTATATTCATTTGCCGACTGTTGTTGAATAATAGTTGTAGTACCATCGCCGCATGAGCAGAATATCAGTTTGGTTTCAGGATCATAAGCTACCGCATCAACGCCTGCACCTATGGGCAAGGTGGCAATGGTTTTACCGCTGGCTGCATCCACTACGCTCATGCCTTTATTTTGGCGGCAAACGGTAAATAAACGCTGGTTAACAGCATCTAAAGTGATACCGGTAGGGCCACCCGCTGGTGCGAGCGGATAGTTTTTAACCACTTTTAAAGCTTTGCTATCAATTACATTAATGCTGTTTTTATCTTCCAGATTATTATAAATTATCCCCTTGCCATCAGCTACTGAAAATTCTGGACCGCCGCCCAGGTCAACTGTTCCAACCTGTTTAAGGGTGTTTGGATCAACAACTGACGAGTTATTACTCTCGCCGTTAAAGCTGAATACTCTATCGCTAAAAGGATCATAAATAATAGCATCAGGACCTTTGGCATCTACCGGGATAGTTGCAATTTTTGCCAGTGTTGTTAAATCAAAAGCCACTACTGCATCGGCCCGGCCATCGCTTATAAAACCGCGGTTGGCTTTGTTATCAATAGCAATACCATGTACGCCCTTCATATCAGCAATAACGCCAACCGGCTGTTCGGTTGCCAAATCAATCACATTTACCGTTGTACCGTGCGAAACATATAAACGATTGTTTGCCTGATCAATAGAAAGGTAATCGTACCCTGCATCGCCCGGTAAAGCAATAGTTTTATCTAACACATAAGTTTGCGCGTGTGTAGTAAACGCAAACAGGCTGCTGCAAAGCGCAGTCAAAAAGATCTTTTTCATTTTTAAATTGATGAATTTATACCGTAAATATCCAACCTGATTCTGTAGAAAAATTGTTTGTTGAATAATGCAGAGACGCATTATGTTGCGTCTCTACAGTTTCTCTAATACGGGTGGTGTCTTATCCTGGAATTTTTCGTGGCGGTAAAAAATGCGGATCAAGCTTGGCAAAACAATCAGTAAAAGTGGCAAAGCGGCTATAAAACCACCAATAACGGCTATAGCCAAAGGCTGATGTAGCTGTGCGCCCGCGCCTATGCCCAAAGCAAGCGGCATTAAGGCTATAATTGCCCCTAATGCTGTCATCAGTTTGGGCCGTAAGCGGGTTGATATAGAGAATACAACAGCTTCGTCGATACCATTTTCAACGCCTTGTGCAATGTTTTCGATGGCTCTTTGCTTAAACTGTAGAAAGGTAAAAATGGCATTTTCACCAATTATGCCTACAATCATTATCAGGCCAGTGTAGCTGCCCACATTTAAAGGGGTCTGTGTGATAAAAAGGGCAAGTACGCTTCCGGCAATACCTAAAACAGCCACAACCAATATCAGGAACGCTATTCTGAATGATTTAAACAGGAATAAAATCACAGCAAATACCAGCAAACTTGCTGTAATTAAAATTATAAGCAATTCTTTGAATGATTGCTGCTGTTGTGCATAATCGCCCCCGTATTCGATATGATAACCTTGCGGCAGGCTTATTTTTTGGTTGATGCTTTTTTGAATAGCCGGAATTACCGATCCCAGATCGCTTCCCTCTAAACGGGCACTTACTATGCCTATGGATTGCAGGTTTTCGCGATTTATTTCGGCTTCTCCCGCATTTAGCTGAACGTTTGCCACCTCGCCAATGGGAATTAATTTCCCGCTTGGCAAAAACACAGTTTGGTTTTTAATACCGGCAACATTAAGGCCACGGTTACCAGGATACACCATGCGGATAGGCGATAGTTGCTCGCGCTCAAGCAAGCTGCCAATAACATTCCCTTCCAGAGATGTTTGCACCTGGAACTGCAAACTGGCCGGTGTAATATTGTACTGCGCCAGTTTACTATAAATAGGGTTAATACTTACCGACGGCCCGGCAATAACTATCCCATCAAAAACATCGGCTGTACCTTTAACCTTGCTTACAATGGCAGCTACCTGTGTTGAAAGACTGCGGAGTTTATCCGGATCATCGCCAAAAACCTTTATCTCCACAGGCTGCACCGATGTCATCAGGTCGCCCAGCATATCAGTAATTACCTGTCCAAAATCTATCCTCAGCGCGGGCTGATTAGCGGCTATTTTTTTGCGCAGACCGCTTATTACTTCTTCGGTAGTTTTATCGCGTTTCTTTTTCAGCTGTATCAGGTAATCGCCTTTATTGGGTTCTGTTATAAAAAAGCCCATTTCGGTACCTGTACGCCGCGAATAGGCGGCAACTTCGGGTTCAGCGGTGATAATCTTCTCAATCTGCCTCAGCATCCGGTCGGTTTCATCCAATGATGTTCCGGGCGGCGAAGTATAATCCAATACAATACTTCCCTCGTCCATTTCGGGCAAAAAGCCTGTTTCAAGCAGCGGTGGCACTATTATAATTGCGGCAACCAGGCCAGCCATTATCACTAAACTTACATATGGCCTTAATATAACCCACCGCACCCAGCGCTGCTTTTTTACATGATGAACTTCTTCCTGTTTCTGCACCGTGGTATTTTGCTTATGCCTGCTCAGCATAATAAAAATGGTTGGCAAACCTATCCACGTTACAAAAAACGAACAGGTAAGCGTAATGATCATGGTATTGGTTAGCACGGTAAAATAGGCACCTGCTACTCCGGTCATCAGCAAAAAGGGCACAAAAATAACAATGGTGCTTATTGACGAACCCAGCATTGCCGGGAACAAATAATCAATTGCTTTTTTAATTAATAAAAGCGGATGCTCGCCGGGATGCTCTTCGTGCGTGCGGTGAATTTGCTCAACCACTACTATGGCATCATCAATAATTAAACCGAGGGCTGCTGCAATAGCACCAAGCGTCATGATATTGAATGTATAACCAATGGCATACAAAACAATTAAACTAAGACACAACGTTACCGGTATGGTAATTAAAATAACGGCACTTGCTTTTATTGACCGCAGAAATATAATGGCCACTACCATTGCCAATATGAGGCCTATCCATAAACTATCCTTTACACTTTGTACCGAGTCGTTAACAAAATCAGCTTGTTCGTAATACGGTTTAATGGTAACATCATGTGGCAGTATTTTTTGCAGATCAGCAACCTTGCTGTCCATATCGGCCGAGAGCGATACCAGGTTAGCGTTGGGCTGTTTAATAACAGCCACCAAAACACCATCGTGCCCATTGGCGTTAATGCGGGTATACTCAATACTCTCCTGTATGGCTATATCGGCAAAATCACCCAGCCTTATCACCCTTTTACGGTTATTGCTGATCACCAGGTTTTCGAGCTGATCTTTTGCATTTATGGTGGCATCAGTAACAGTAAGGTATAGCATTTTGTAATCAGACAGGTAACCTTCTGATTTTACAAAATTGGTAGTGCTGAGTGCTGTGCTTATGATATCGGGCGTGAGGCCCAGCGAGCTCATTTTCTGTTTATTGAGCGTTATCCAGTATTCTTTTGCCTTGCCGCCTATCACCCGAATTTCAGAAACGCCATCAACCTGTGATAAAAAGGGCTTAACCGTATAGGTAGCCAGTTGCCGCAATTCAATAGGCGAACGGCTGTGACTTTCGAGCGTATAACCACTTACCGGTAAAATAGAAGGGTTCATCTTCTCAACCGTGATATTTACGTCGGCCGGTAGGTCATTTTTTATTTGGTCGATGCTGGTTTGTATACGCTGCAGGCTCAGGTCGATATCAGCATTCCAATTCATATAGGCTGATATTTCACAACTACCGCGGCTGGTTGTGCTGCGTACCACCTGCAAATCGGGTACCTGTTTAATAGCACTCTCAAGCGGTTTGGTAACAGTAACCATCATTTTATTTACCGGCTGTAAACCTTCCTCGGCAATAACTTTTATTTTGGGGAAAGTTATTTCAGGAAACAGCGAGGTTTGCATCTTTGAATAAACAAAACACCCGGCCATAATAATAATGGCCAATACCAGGCTAATTGGTTTACGGTGAGTAATAAAAGTTTCCTTTATAGGTATTTTAGGGATCATTGCGCAACAATTTTAACTTTAGCAGTATCAGGCAAGCCGTAGTTGCCGCTAACAATTATTTTATCCTGTGCTGTAAATTTGGGCGATAATATTTCTACCCTCTCACCTGCAATAATTCCTTCCTTTACCGGAACTTTTATAGCCGTAGTTGGATTGATGAGCTTCATCACCCAAAAACCTGTTTGTGTTTCATTTGCCAGTACTGCCGATTTGGGCAACGATTGTGTATTGCTTTTTAACGATTTAACAATTCGCGCCTTGGCAACCAGGTTTTCTGGGATCTGCTGACTGCCGTTTAACTTAAGCACCAATCCCTGCGTTTGCGAAACGGTATCAACAGTTGGCATAAAAGAGCTTGCTGTTGAACTGATCCTGCTGCCGCCGGGCAATATCAGATCAATATTATGGCCTATTTTTACGTATTGTTTTAGCTCATAAGGCACCTGCATTAAAAACACAAAGCTGGAGCGATCGCTTATAACAGCCAGCGCTTCGCCATCCTGCACGTAATCACCTTTTTGATGGCTCATTTGCGAAATATATCCCGATGCAGCGGCTTTTATTTTGTTTACGCCCGAGAATTTGAAGGTAGTATCCAAAATATTAATACTGTTACCTATGCTTTGGGCCTCTTTTGTTTTCACGGTAAAAAGCACTTCGCCTTTGCTAACATCATGACCAAGCTGCGCATTAACGGTTTCAACATAACCGTTGGCATTTGATTTTACATAGTTTTTTTGCAACGTAGTTGATGTGGCATTTAGATCGATATAGTCGGTTAAAGTACTGTCATCAACGCTGGTTACGGTTACTGGTGTTTCTGATGCCACTTTTGCGTCGTCATCATCAGCTGCCTTATCCTTGCTCTGGCATGAAAAAAGCAGGGATGCAACGCCCATTATAAAACAAAGCCTACCAATGGGTAAATATTTAAAAATGAATGTTTTCATGTTACCTGTTCCAGTAATTTAGCTGATTGATAAGCTGTAATTTATTGATATTGGTTGTTGTGCGCAGATTTTTTACGGTAAGATAATTATTAACCGCCAGTATCAGATCGGCAATCCGCAGGTCGCCGGTTTGTAAAAGCTGGTTATCTACCTTTATCAGGCTTTCAGAATATTTTAACTGTTCGTCTATCTGGTGCAGCAAATTGTCGTTTTCGCCAATCTGCTGTTTTAACTGCGCTATTTGCTGGTGATATTGTGTATCAAAAAAAGCTTTATAATTTTCGCGGGTTTCTTCTGCAAGCGATAACTTTTTGTACTGCATTTTACGCTGACCACCATCATAAATAGGCATGGTAAAGGTAAACCCGGCGCTTACACCAAAGTTTTTATATGCCTGCCCCATAAAATCGGAGTTATAACCACCATCGGCTAATAAATTTGCTTTGGGTTTATAGTTAAAATCAATTAACTGGCGACTATTAATCAGCTTTAAACTATCAATTTTATATTGCCTGAAAAATATGCTGTTGTCAATTTCGGGACGTACTGCTTGTTGTATCACCGGCTCCTGTAGCTCAATCATACTGGTATCAGCTATACCGGCCAGATAATTTAAAGTAGTATAATCATTTTTGTATTGCAGGCGCGATTGCAACATCAGTAATTGCTGTTGTTTTAACGTTACCAAAAAGGTTAGATAATCACTTTGATGATACACATTTGAGCGCGTTAACTCTTTAAGCAATTTTTCTTCCTTGCTTAGCAGATCAATAACATCCTGATTAAATTTATATTGCTGCAGACTGCCATAAGCAGTAATGTATTGAGCGGTGATAGCCTTTTTCAGGTCCTGCTCAGATATTTTTGAGGCGTTACCGATCGACTGACTTTGCAAAGTTATAGTCTGCAATTGCGCGTCCAGGTTTTTTTTACTTACTATGGACTGATTTATACCCACCAATCCGTTTAAGGTATGCTCATTGGTTATGGCACTTGCATAGCCGTAGCCATTAATTGTTGGCGCATATAAACCGGCACTGTTAAAATTTACCTGGGGTTTGTACCCTGCCCGTAACCGTAAACTATCCTGTTGATTAGAAGCTACCTGATTGTGCAGATCTTTTAATAATGGGCTGTTACTTTTAGCTATATCCAGGTAATGATCAAGGGTTTGCGATTGTGCCAGTGAAACAGAACAGATAAGTATGCAAAAGAACAAGCTGAAAAATAATTTCATTCAATAATGCCGTTTTTGATGCTAAAATATGATATAATTTTGGATTAATTTGGGATGCAAATAATCAGTGTTATTAAAATTACAATATAATTTTATCAATTAAAATGCTATGGTGAAGGTGTGATAGCTATTCGAAAATGAATAGGTAAGTGTATAATTAAAACTCTCACATATCTCATGACAGATGGTAAGCCCTAATCCGCTGCCTTCAGATTTTGATGATTTATGGAAACGGGTAAATATTTTTTCGGGTTGTAACGCTACGTTTTCGCCCGTGTTCTGTACAATCAGGCTATAATCGGTTAATATAATGTTGATGCTGCCGCCGCGGTAATTATGTCTTATTGCATTAGTTATTAAATTACTTAACAATATTTCAACAAGGTAGCGGCTGGCATTAATTTCCTTGTTATCCAGTTTATAGGTGAGTTGAATTTCCTTATCTTGAAAAATTTCTTCAAACTGCCCTATCATCTCCTCAGCTAAATCTTTTAAATTAACTTGCTGTTGCTCCTGTAGCAGGCGGTTCTCAATTTTAACCAGCAACAATAAGGATTGATTTAAGCGATTTAACCTTGATACAGCGCCATACAAATCATTCAACAATTTACTTTGCTGCTGACTAAAGTTTTCCGTCTGTATCAAAGTATCCAGCTTTGAGTTGATAACGGCTATCGGGGTCAGTAATTCATGCGAAGCATTTTCGGTAAATGTTTTAAGCGTGTTATAGTCGTATTTAGCCTTCGCAGCCATATCAACTACTGCATTGTTCAGTTCTTTAAACTCGTCGGTAGTTGTTTCTACGCTGGGTATATTCTGGGTATCGGCTATATTAAATAGCTTCAGCTCCTTCATTATATTATAAAACGGTTGCCAAAGTCTGTTTAAAATCAACCGGTTGGTTACAAATAAGGTTATCAGCAGCAATAAAATAACCCCGCAGGTAATGGCGAATATTAACCTTATTAAATCCTCAGTTTCAACTTTCGATTCAACTATCAATATTTTATAATATTTATTGCCCACTACAACCGAGCTTACCAGCCCGCGGCCCGCTTCGTACTCATCATGGCTGTGCCGGTGCTTTTTGGGTTTATCATCACTATCCAGCTTCTTAAAATATATGGTATTGATAAACTCGCGCTTTACCGATCCCATTGGCGCCTCGGAGAAAGTGATCTGCTGATCATCAGATTCAAAAGTTTGGGGCAGATGGTTATTGAGCTTAACGTAGTCAAAAACTTCTTGTTCTTCAACCACCAGGTCCTTGTCGTTTTGGCTGGTTAAAATCCAGCTGATGGCCTGGTAATAAATAATGCCGGTTATAAGCATTACTACAATGGTGGTAATCAGGTTTACCCTATTGTATTTGGCTAAAAGCTTCATTGATCGGTAAACTTATAACCCATACCATAAGCAGCCTGAATATAATCGCCGCAGCCGGCTTCCATTAGTTTTTTACGTACGTTTTTTATGTGCGAATAAATAAAATCGAAATTGTTAGCCATATCAATACCATCGCCCCAAAGATGTTCGGCAATGGCGTTTTTTGAAACCACTTTTCCTTTGTTAGCCAAAAAATAAAGCAACAGCGCGTACTCCTTACGGGTTAATTTTACGGGCTGTTTGCCCACCTTTACTTCTTTTGATAAAAGATCAATAGTAATTTCATTAAACAGCAATTGATTGCTGCCCCCAAAAGTTTTGCGACGGATAATAGCCGTTACCCTTGCCTTTAATTCAGACAAATGAAAAGGTTTTACCAGATAGTCATCAGCACCGAGGTTAAGGCCATCGAGCCGATCGTCGAGCGAGTTTTTTGCAGAAATGATGAGCACCCCATCAGGGTGATTGTTTTCTTTTATATTTTTCAGGATATCCATACCACTACCATCGGGCATAGTAATATCCAGCAAAATGCAATCGTAACGGTAAAGGTTCACTTTGCTTAAGGCAACCTGGTAAGTGGCGGCTGTTTCGCAAATATTGCCGGCTTCGGTAAAGTACTCTTCGATACTCTCCCGCAACCCTTCTTCGTCTTCAATAATCAGTATCTTCAAAACATTTTTTTGTTAAAGGTACAAAGTCAAATTTGTAAAGATTTTGGAGAATATTATTGTTTGAACCAAGATTTATTAAATCACAAAGATTTTAAGATGTTTTATTTAGGTTTACTGCCGTTTTCATCCTAACATTTTTTAAATCTTTAAAATCCTTGTTTAAACAATTATGTGGTGGATATTTGCTTTACTATCGGCTTTTTTTGCGGCGCTGACAGCCATTTTTGCAAAAATAGGTATCAAAGGGGTTGACACGGATTTGGCTACGGCCATACGTACTGCCGTAATATTAATTATTGCCTGGGGCATAGCCTTTGCACGCGGCGCAACCACTGGCATTGGCAGTCTTACCAAAATAAACTGGACGTTCCTGGTACTTTCGGGATGCGCAACCGGTTTATCATGGATCTGTTATTTTAAAGCGCTGCAACTGGGAGAAGTATCGCAGGTGGCACCTGTTGATAAATTAAGCGTAGCCATAGCTATTGTTTTGGCAGTAGTATTTTTAGGCGAGCCGTTGACATGGAAAATGGGTATAGGAGCTGCAATGATTATTGGTGGAAGTTTGGTATTGATTTTTTAGTACGGAAGATTGAAAAAATAAAAACACCACTATCTAGCTGATTAACAAATGTTTAAAAATATATATTTAAAATTCTGATAAAAAGTTAGGGGCGGATAGGTAAATCTGATAACTTGCCCCTTATAAATGAGGAATTTCTTAGTCTGCCTTATCATCGTTTTGTCTCTTACTGCTATAGCGGCGGGTAATGCCAATGCACGAAAAACCAACAGGCACCACAGACCGATACCGGTAAGGACAACCCTCAATAACGATACTATTCCGGCCGACAGCATCCTTCATTTTGCCCAAAGTTTAATAGGTGTCCATTATCGCTCAGCCACCTCCGATCCTTTACGCGGGTTTGATTGCTCTGGATTTGTAAGCTATGTTTTTAAAAGCTTCAATTTCAGCGTACCCCGCTCGTCATGCGAGTTTATAAATGTTGGCGAAAAGATAAGACTGGAAGATGCCAAACCGGGCGACATTATATTGTTTACCGGAACCAAAAAACACACCCACAAAATTGGGCACATCGGCATTGTTTTTTGTAATGATGGGGTTGATAATTTCACATTTATCCATTCCACTTCGGGTAAAGAGCATGGTGTTACTATAACGGCTATGGATAAAAATTACAAGCGCCGGTTTGTACAAATTATCCGTCTTTTGAAGCAAAACGACGTTTAGAATTAAAGTTTCAATGGCATCTGACCATTATTTCCCTTATAAAGTACTCGCTTTACAAAAAACAAGTAGTAAATGTAACAATTACACTTCCTTGGTAACAATTACATTGAGCTAAGCTACAAATTCAATAATAATCCAAAATTCCGCCGCATTTTTGTTGATTAATATATCGACACAACGTGATGAGGAATATTTGTTTCATACTCTTTTTAGTGATAATGGGTTTTGGCGTAAAGGCCCAGAATGGTCCGCCTGCCAACAACAATAGTGGCAAAATAAGCGGCAAGGTTAATGATGCCTCTAACAATATCCCGGTTGACTATGCTACCATCAGCATTTTTAAACCTGGCAGCACTTCGCCTTTTAATGGTGGTGTTACTGATCCTAAAGGAAATTTCAAAATTGATAACGTACCTAACGGAACATATACTGTAACCATTGAATTTTTAGGTTATCAAAAACAAACCATTAACAATGTAACTGTAAGTGCCCCTAAAAATACCTCCCTTGGTATTGTATTGCTTGCACCTGCTCAAAAAATGTTAAAGGACGTGGTTATAACAGCCAAGGTTCCGGCGGTTGAAAATAAGATTGATAAACTGGTATACAACCCGGCAAATGACCTTACTTCGCAAGGCGGCGTTGCGCTTGATGTATTGCAGAAAGTACCTATGGTTTCGGTTGATATTAATGGAAACGTGGAGCTGATGGGCAATACCAATATCCAGTTCCTTATTAATGGCAAGCCTTCAACCATATTTGGTTCAAGCATTACCGATGCCCTACAGGCTATCCCGGCCAGTCAGATTAAAAACATCGAGGTTATTACCAATCCGGGTGCTAAATATGATGCAGCAGGCACCGGAGGTATTATTAACATTATATTAAAGGACAATAATGTTGAAGGTGTTAACGGCAGTGTAAACCTATCTGCTGGAACGCGTTTAGAAAACGGATCGTTCAACCTAAATGCCAAAAAAGGTAAAATTGGCGTGGGCGTATTTTTTAGCGGAAACGGGCAGCTTACCAGCACTACCCCAAGCAGTGCAAACCGTACCTCATACAGTAATACCAGGGATACTGTTACCAATTTAAATCAAAATGGCAGCAGTGCCTTTAAAAGAAGCGGCTATCGTTCTGGCTTTAGCATCAATTGGGATATTACGCCAAAAGACGCATTAACAGCAGCTGTTAACTATAATCATTTTGGCAATCAGAGCAATGGCGTAACCAATCAAAATCAAACTACGTTTTCGTCGTTAACTAATGCCACGTTGGATACCATGAGCGTAAACAATGCGTTCAGTAAGTTTAGCACTAACTCAACTGATTTTAGCTTAGCCTACAAAAAAACATTTAACAGAAAAGACCAGGAACTGGACTTTTTGTACAACTACAGCTACAGCAATACCACCAACGATTACTCGCAGTTGACCAATTATACCAATTTAAGTTTCCCATCCTTCGGATCAATGGGCAGTAACCCGGGTACCGATAAGGAAACCGACATATCAATTGATTATACGCAGCCTGTCACCAAAGATTTCACTATCGAAACCGGGGCAAAGGCTACTATCGAAGATATTAATAACAGCGTGGTAACTCAAACCTTAAACGCTGATGGGGATTATGTGTATAATCCATTCCAGTCGTACGGTTTTAGTTATTCCCGTAAAATTTTTGCCTACTACTTGTCAACCACCTTCTCATTATTTAATAACTTTTTAGATGGTAAGGCTGGTATACGTTATGAGCATACTGATGATAATTCTGATTTTACAAATACTACCATTCCTTCATATGGTATTTTTTCACCTTCGTTTGTTTTATCGCACAAGCTGAACAAAACAGAAAGTATTAAATTCAGCTACTCATACCGGTTACAACGCCCAAGCTATAACCAGCTGAATCCGTTTGTAAACGTAAGCGACCCGCATAATATCAGCTTCGGCGACCCTGACCTGAAACCAGAATTGGGTCATAATTTTGAATTGGGCTATAACAAATCGTTTGATAAAGGCGCCAACATTTACGTTGCCGGCTTTTACAGGTATAACACCAACGATCTGCAATCACTTACCACGGTAGTACCGACTTACACAGTAGGCGATATGACCTATACAGATGTGGCGCTTACCCAAAACTATAACATAGGTAAAGAGATAAATGAGGGTGTGAATTTATATGCATCGCTCCCTGTAGGTAAAATAACTTTCCGCTCAAACATGTTTTTTGCCGAAAGGATTACCGATAATCCCGGTTTTGAACAAACCAGCGGTTTTATATACCGCATTAACTTGAATGCAAGCTATGATTTTGGTCACGATTTGGCTGGCGAGTTTTTTATCAACGATCGCTCATCCCAAAAAACCATACAGGGAACAAACCCGGGTTTTATTTTCTACAACTTTGCATTGCGCAAGCAAATCATGAAGAAGAAAGCTAGCATTGGCTTAACGGCGGCTAATCCTTTCAATAAGTATGTTGATGTTTCTTCAACCACTTATGGCCCTAACTTTAATGAGAACAGTTTGCGCCAGATTCCACTGCGCTCATTTGGTATTAGTTTGACCTATAAATTTGGTAAAATGGAATTCAAAAAGGATAAACCAAAAGATGATAACGGCCAACAACAGGACGATAGCAGTACCGGTGCACCGGGAAAATAGATTTTAATCCAACAACAAGCAAAAAGCCTCAAAGCATTAGATAATTAATTTATTGCTTTGAGGCTTTTTTATTTCACTTGCTCATTCTCAACCAGTTTCTCAACCTCGACATTGAAATTTGATTTATTAATACCTGTTATTTTATTTAAAGCAGCAAAATAGTTGGCATCGTCGGATTGTTTTTTTCCGCAGGTTAACAACTCCATTACATCCTGAAAACCTTTCTCCTTTTCAATTTTTTGTACAATAAGGGCGTCAATAACATACGAAACATATAAATGGGTTCGCTGGTCGTCGCCAAAATTTTTATTCTCGGTAAAGGCGGTCAGCCAGTCTTTATTGGTACCCATATAGGCCTTAAACTTTTTAAAAATATCGTTCCAGCTAATATTCCAGCTGCCGCCGTACAGATAGGCACATGCCTCATCTACAGGTTTATTAACGATGGTTCTTGATACCGCGTGGTGCAGCCTGTCGTGCCACAAATCGTGAATATCATAGGGAAACGGGTTCAAATTATTCTCGCACGTTACCTTTAAATCAACCCCGCCCTCAAAAGCCGAAAAACCGCCATAACTATATCCGTTATAGTCCAATTTGTAATCTATTCCCAACAGGTTCAGTTCTTCCTGCAAATCGTCGCAATAATATATCAATGTGGTATAAGCCGGCGTATTTAGTTTTACATCAAACTCCAGTGCCTTTTTTACATAATTATTTACCGCGGCAGTTTGGAGCGACGTTTTATAATAGAGCATAAAATCGCCCATCTTTTTCATTTTCCAGGCAGCAGTATTTCTTTTTAAGGGCGATGAAAAGTAGAACTGACCATTCGCTTTTTTTGCGAGCAGTTTAAAACTAAGCCTCAAAACGGAGGCAGATACATCCGACTTTATATAAGAAAGCTGAATTAAAAAACTAGTGCTATCCAACATCATGACATTGGTTAAATAGCATTTAAAAACCTTTTTTTCATCTGCACTTTTACCGTTTTCCATCCCCTTAATTTCGTCTATTAATGCAACTGTTTCGGGTAGGTTTTCGGGTAACACATAGGTGTTTTCTTTTATGGGCCTTACGGATTGCTGCAAAAAACCATTAATTGAATAGATGAGCAGCTTATTTTGACTAGAATCTGCACCTAGATGAAGATAAGACGGTAGCACAACAGGATCTGGCTGGCTGTAACTAACAAAGGATATAAATAGAGCGGCCAGTAAAAGCCCATATTTTTTAATCATTGATGATAGTTTAAGTTTACCGAATTTAAAAAAAATTCGGTAAACTTAATTATACGAATAGCTCTAATATAACGATGGGTTCTAAAACCCATCGTTATGAAAAAAGCCCTGGTATAAATGCTTTGCAACAGTTATTTACATCCCTCCTTTTCTGTCATTCACATCATTATTATCAATGCCTTTTTTGTTTTTCTTTACTTCGCTTTGCAGTCTGCCAAAATTATAAGTAAGGCTCAATGATGCTGAACGGAAGTATGACTGATTAACATTGGTTTCGATAAAATCAGGGCCTGTTGTAGTGGTGATATTATTACGGAATTTGGTGAACGGATTATTTACCGATGCCGATATGTACAATTTATTTTTAACCAGTTCTTTATTTACCCCGAACGATGTACCCAAATAAGCATTTGTAATGGCCTGTAACGAAGCCGGACCAACTGTTGCATAATTGAGGTTAGCACTCAGGTTCCAACCTTTATTCAACCTAAAATTATTTGACAGCGATATATTATCCATCCATCGGTACAAACTAACAGGCGACGTGCCGCTGTAGCCATTAAGCATAAAATAAGTAGCATTATTGTTGATACTTAAACCATAAACATGGTTTGGGTTATAGTTGGCATTAAAGATAAAGGTATAGGCACCTCCTTTACCGGTATTTTGATAAGTTGCATTGGTAATTTGCGTTGTAGGATCGAAACTGGTTACCTGCAAATCAAGGTTGCTTACAAAGATACGGTCGACAGCTGCGAAGATGGACAGTTTTTTGCCATTACCCGTACTATAATTAATCTCCGCATTATTAAACGCAGATGCTTTGAGATTGGGATTACCACTGGTAATAAAATTAGGATTTGAACGATCGACAAAAGGGTTAAGCCTATTTATACCAGGCCTGCGGAGCCGTTGATTGAAAGAAAAGCCCAGATTGCCATCGCCTAATGGTCGGCTGATGGAGATGGAAGGCACTACATTAAAATAGTTTTGCTTAGCAACGGTACTGGTTGAAGTAAAATTAGCATCTACCGTTGTTTCTTCCGCGCGAGCACCAGCGCTTACGTTCCATTTGTATAAGGTAAACTGGTACGAGTTATAAATGCTGTACACATTCTGGTTATAATTAAACTGGTTTTGGAGCGCCGTTTCGGGCTGATATTGATGAGATACCGAATCGAGCGAGAGGTATTGAGAATTGCTTTCATCGGCACGGAATATGGCCTTTACTCCGGCTTCAATATTTACTTTTTTTACGGGTAATACCAGGTCGGCCTGTATGGTATGTTCATGCGTATATTCATGATCCGGCTGCTGATAATCGGGCGTTGGGTAGTTAACCAGTTGCGATAGATCTACATTATTAGTCGAAAAACTGCTATAACCTGCATAACGATACGAAAAAGTAAGCAACCTGTTCTTATCAGCCTTAAAACCCAGCTGATAATTTAAAGAAGCATCGCCCCCGCCGCCGTTCCCTCTGTTTTGATTATCCAGTGTATAGCCCTGCAAAATTCCTGCAGCATTGGTCAATAACGATGTTTGATGCGTTGCACCATTGTAATTATTGCCGTAGAGATTAAACTCGCCCGATAACAGGTTGAGAGAATCCAGCTCATAACTTACAGTAGTACCGAAATAGCCATTTTTACTATCGTTATGCTTAAATCCTTCCTGCGTAAGCAAGGAGGCATCGGTTCCATAACTTTGTTGTGTAGTTGAAAAATTGGTTTGCGGACTATTGTAAATGCTTCCACCGTCATAACCGCTTATCCCGAGTTTACCATCTTTTATAGAAAAAGAATTACCCAGGTCAGGCCCGCCCTGCGGGCCCTTTTCGCTCACACTCAAGGTGCCCCGGTAACCATTGGCAGTACTTTTTATGGTAACAATATTAATAATGCCTCCTAAACCTTCTGCATCATACTTTGCAGGCGGTGCTGTGATTACTTCGATACGCAAAATGGTTGAAGCGGGCATAGTGCGCAATACATTGGTCAGGTTGTTATCCATCATTCCCGATGGTTTACCATTTACAAATACCTTGAAGCTGGCGCTGCCTTTTAGCTGTACATTGCCGCTGGCATCCACCGTAATAAAAGGAATTTTAGGCAGTATATCCAGCACGCTTTTGGCTTTACTTTCAGGATCGGCCTGCATATCGTAAATCACTTTGCCATCTTTTTGCTGAATCAATGGCTTTGATGAACGTATCTGCACTTCCTTTAATGTTTTAACATCGGCCCTTAATAAAAATGCGCCTGCATTAGTATCTGTTTGCAGGTTGATTGTTGTTTTAATTTCGAGGTAACCTACCGCGCGGATGTTTAACTTATAAAACTTCTTTCTCAGTCCTGTAAATTCAAAACTGCCATTGTTTTTTGTTTGGGTTGATGTAATGTGCGAGTCGGCATCAGTTAAAATAACTGCAATTAAATCCAAAGGTTTCTTTGATGCTGAGTCGGCTACTGTGCCATAAATTTTATATCCCGATTTACTTTGTGCAGCCACATCTTTGCAAAAAAAGAGCAAAAGGATAATGGTTATTGGGATTGCGAAAATATTTTTCATTGTATAATTGTTTTGAGGTAAAATTTTAAGCAAAGCGGCGGCTAAACCCACCGGGTTGCTCAAATTGGTTAGGAAAATTAAAACTTAGCCGCCCGGCAGATCTAACCGGGCAGCATAAAAGGAATCTATTTATTTTCTTCCTTGCGGACGATGAAGTAGTAGGCGAGGAAGCCTGCGGCAATAAACATAGTTTCTAAGCCGTAAGGCAATGGAGAATCAGAATCATATGGTAAAAAATGTAATATTACCAGTCCTAATCCGCCAGAAAATAATACTGCGCCCCATTTTAATTGTTCAAGGCCCATGTCTGATAATCTTTTCAGAAATTTAAGGGCGTCTGAATCAATAGGGCCCGAGTCAATGATGCGTTTCTTTAGGCGATAATTAAACCAATTGATAATAACCACTGCAATGACGATAAATAATATGATCACTGCGATGAAAGGTGCTATGTTCTTATTCATGTTTTTTAAATTTAGTGAATTTTATAACAGTAGTCAGCATAGCATTATTAAGGGTTGCATATTTTTTTAAATTATTTTTTGCAACCTTTAAAGCATAAGCATTGACTAATAGCATATGTTTAATGAAAGCGAGGTAATTACCAAAGTGCTCAATGGCGATGTTCGTGCTTTTGAGGCATTGGTAAAACAATACGAGCGCCTGGTATTTTATGTAGTGCATCGCCTTATTAATGATGAAGGCGCTGTGGAAGATATATGCCAGGAAGTTTTTATTAAAGTGCATAAAAGCCTTGCCCGTTTCAACCATCAATCCAAACTATCAACATGGATAGCGCGGATAGCTTACCTAACGGCCATTAATTATTTAAGAAAATATAATCGCGCGCAACTGACCGATTATCCTGACGATATTGAAAACTATCATTTTACTACAGAAACGCCTGAACATTTGTTAAACAAAAAAGAAACTGCAAATTATGTGGAACAATTGGTGCTGCAACTACCCGAAAAATACCGTACAGTATTAACTTTATACCATTTAAATGAGTTTAGTTGTTTGGAAATTGAGGAAATTACCGGAATGCCCGAAGGAACTATCAAAAGCTACCTTTTTAGGGCACGCAAGTTGTTAAAAGAAAAATTACAGGTTTACTTAAAAAATGAATTACCATGAAAGAGATGAATGATGAAGAGTTGCAACAATGGCTGGACGGTAAACCATCCAACATTAAAAATACATTATTGAGTGATGATGCAGCAACATACCATAACCTGTTTGAAGCACTGGATAAAGAACCTGAAAAGGGGCTATCGTACAATTTTGCAGCAAAAGTTGCAAGGAAAGTAACTATCGAACAAAAAAGAAATAACGAGCTAAAGCTCAATATAATAGTAGCAGCAATATTTATTGCAGTAATATCAACCGCCTTTGGCTTATTAACCGTATTTGCAAAAGTTACTATTACGGGCTTGCCTTATAAATGGCTGCTTATATGTATTCCGGTGATATTTATCGCCATCCAGTATTTTGATCAGAAACTGGTAAAATCAAATATTTTCAAGACGTCATAGGCCAATAGTTAAAAAACGCAGCATTTATCCGGAACTATTTTACCGGTACTTATTGTTCTTTTTTAAGGTGGTTGTTAAAGTCAAACTTGTATTTTAGCTGCTTAAACAATTAAGTGAGCGAACAGGCAATCCATACAAAAACCCCTGCCCAATACAGAATAGGTTGTGCAATATTCTACTTCATATCGGGTTTTGGTTTTGCTACATGGGCTTCGCGTATTCCAACCATTAAACAGCATTTGCATTTAAACGATGCACAATTGGGTACTGTATTATTTGCATTGCCGGTTGGGTTAATGTGCACCATGCCCATTACCAGCAAATTATTAAGCAAGTATAGCAGCAGGGCCATAATGCTTTTTGGGTCAGTTTTTTTGGCCGTAGTTTTATCATTTATTGGGTTGGCAAACAGCATGTGGCAATTGGCGGTTGTGCTTTTCTTTTTCGGCTCGGCACGTAACCTCATGACGTTGTCTATCAATACACAGGGCGTTGCAGTGCAGGCGCTGTACGATAAATCTATCATGGCCTCATTTCATGGTATATGGAGCCTGGCCGGCTTTGCCGGAGCCGCCGTTGGCTTGCTTATGGTATACTTTAATATTGCTCCTCCATACCATTTTATATCGGTAAGTATTGTGCTTATTGCAACAACACTTTATTTCATAAATGATACCATTCATCAAATGCCGGTTAAACAGGAAAAACGGCCCGTTTTTTCTTTGCCTGATAAATCACTGATTACATTTTCATTTATCTGTTTTGCCAGCATGGCCTGCGAGAATACGATGTACGACTGGAGCGCACTCTATTTTCAAAAAGAAGTAAATCCTGATAAAACAATGGCTACCGCCATGTTTGTTATTTATATAGTAGCCATGACCACCGGCCGCCTGTTTGGCGACAAGGTGGTAACCAAATTCGGCATTAATAAGGTTTTGAAATTTAGTGGCATTTTTATTTTTACAGGATTGTTACTGGCTGTGTTTTTACCCTTTACTGTTACCGTAATTATCGGATTTATTTTGACGGGATTAGGCGTATCATGCATAGTGCCCATGATATTTAACCTGGCCGGAAAATCAAAAACCATGAGTAGCTCTACTGCTTTGGCATCCATATCAACCATTGGATACCTGGGTTTTGTATTGGTGCCGCCTTTTGTGGGTTACGTTGCCCAAAACGCAAACCTGCGATGGTCATTCGGTATTATTGCTCTTTTCGGTGCGCTGATTATTTTACTGGTATCAAAAATCAGCACCGAACAACAGTAAAACAAGAGCATTATTTATGGCTGATTATCAGCTTAAAACCTATCATTTGGCTAAAAAGCGTCAAAAAAAAGCAACCTTTATATAAAACACACGTTAATACATTATAACAAATTCAAAATTTGTTAACCTAACGGTAGTTTAAATTTCACAATTAGTTAATATATTTTGCGGCTATGCTAAGGAGCAATTTACCCGTGTACGCGATTGTTGAACTGCTGATGATTTTGTCAAATGTTGATCAATCTATCGGCAACTATAAAGATCATAGTATTAAGGATGACGATGTTAAAGTTAAAACAACGGGCGGCATCCTGCACTTTCCGAAAACCATCGTTATGCAGCAATTTGAAAACCCCGAGCTGATTAGCAATGATGACTTAAAATATTTGCTGGGCTCATTCAAACCCGTTCGCTGTTAGTTTTGAACCTTAGCGGTAATTGACTTTCCCACTGAAAAAGAGGTAATTATATTTATTATTCTACTTGCGAATATTTTTTATTTGGTAAAAGATAATTACATTTATATAACCAATAAAAGCCGGGCGCTGCCCTTATTTAACTTATTAATTTAAAAGCCTTTGCATCTCCCTGTAAAGCATTTGGCGCTATTAAGGCAAATAATAGTAAGCGGCAATATTTTAACAACTTAACCTTTCAGTTATGAAAAAGAAATTATTTGCCTCGGTATTGTTTGCGCTATGTTTTCATACAATAGCATTTTGCCAAACAGACAGCACCGTCATAAAAAGCGCTGTTTTGAAATTAAGAACCCTTTTAACCGAACACGTTACAGAGCAAGCCTATTTACATTTCGATCGCCCCTATCCTCTTTACGTTGCCGGCGAAAGCATTTATTTTAAGGCTTACGTAACAGAAGGCGAATTGCATAAACCAACCAATATTAGCGGTATGCTGCATGTTGATCTGCTTAATAAAAACAATACCGTTATTCAAACAGAACTAATACAGCTAAGCTCCGGCACAGGCTGGGGAGATTTCATGCTATCAGATACGCTAAAAAAAGGGGTATATCGTGTGCGGGCCTACACCCAATGGATGCTCAATGATAAACCGGCAAACTTTTTTGAACAATATATTTCCGTTAGTTCAATAAACAGCGTTGATAAAATAGCAGAAGCAGTAAAACAAAGCGCTCAACCGGTAATCCAGTTTTTTCCGGAAGGAGGAAACCTGGTAACTGATATTCACTCAAAAGTTGCATTTAAGGCTATTGGTACCAACGGTTTGGGTATTGATGTTAAAGGCGTAATTGTTGATAACACTAACCAGGAAGTGGCCAAAATAGCATCGACCCATTTGGGTATGGGTGTTTTTGATTTTATTCCCGAGAGCGGCAAAAAATATAAAGCAAAAGTCACATTCGGCAATGGATCTGAAAATGTTGTTGATTTACCCGATGCCGAAGAAAAGGGAATCATCCTTTCTGTTAACACCGCCGATCCTGCTAAATTATCAATTGAAATAAAAGCCAACAGAGCTTATTATAAAGAGCACTTAAATCAGGATTTAAATTTACTTATCTATTGGTCAGGTTCTGTCAGAACAGTGGCCACTAAGCTTGATAATTCAGTATTAGGAATGGATTTGCCCGCCGGAAATTTTAGGACTGGTATAGTAACGGTTTCTTTATTATCAAAAACAGGTGAGCCATTAAGCGAACGGCTGGCGTTTATACAGAATCCCGATCAATTAAACCTATCACTAAACACCGATAAACCCACTTACAATAAACGCGAACAGGTTAAACTGAGTGTAAATGCACAAAACAAAGACGGAATAAATGTTAACGGTTCTTTCTCGGTATCAGTAATTGACGAAAGTAAAATATTGGTTGATGATTATGCAGAAAACAGCATCTTATCATACCTGCTTTTAACATCAAATTTGAAAGGATATGTTGAAAAACCCAATTATTATTTTTCAAATGTTACTAAAGAAACCCGCGCAAACCTGGATGCCCTTATGTTAACACAGGGATACCGCCGGTTTGTATGGAAGCAATTGCTGAGTGATAATTCGAATACCACTGCTACCTATAAGCCGGAGCAATACCTGGATATTGCCGGAACATTGGTAATCAAAAAAAATGGTTCGCCCGTTCCCGATGCTAAAGTTCTTCTACTTCCGTCAGGCCAAACAACCAATACTGATGATAAAGGGCATTTCGTTTTTAATAATGTTAATTTTCAGAGCGGCGCTCAACTTATATTAAAAACACCATCGGCAAGCGGCAAAAACGCCACCGCTGTGGTTTTGGATAAGCAAAAAAGCAACGAGGTTGTTAATGCTATCGACCCGGTATTATCGAGTTATAATTCGAAGGCTGATATTTTAGCGTCCTTACAAAATAACCAATCACAGGGTCCGCTAACTGCAAGTGTAACAACAAATAGCGTACTATTAAAACAAGACAAAGTTATAGCTCCAAAAAGAGACGATAACTACATATCATCCAGTTTGCTTGGGCCGGGACATGCCAACCAGGTAATTCATGCGGATGCCATTAAAGATGCGCCATTGCTGTCAACCGGCTTAAACGGAATTGCAAAAAGCGTAATATTCTTAAAAGGCGTTCCCTATTTATCAGGTGGAGAAATTCTGTCGGGAGGAAGTGAGTATTTACAACCAATGATGGTTGCTATTGACGGTACAATTTTACCGACCTCGTCGGGAATTGACGACATCAATCCTTCAACAGTTGAAACGGTTGAGATACTAAAGCAAGATAATGCGGCCATTTATGGTGAAAATGCAAACGCTGGTGTTATCGTGATTACAACCCGGCAATTAATGAATAACGACGCATCAGCATCCAAAGAAACATCACCCGGAATTTTCGCCATAAATCCTATGGGCTATTATAAAGAGCGCGAATTCTATTCGCCCGTTTATAGTGCCGACGTACCCGCTAATAAATTCCCTGATACACGCACCACTATTTTTTGGAAACCCGATGTTACTACCGATGCTTCCGGCAATACCACGCTTCAGTATTTCAACTCTGATGGCACCGGAACTTATCGAATAGTTATTGAAGGTATTGACGCCAATGGCAATTTGGGTAGACTGGTAATGCGCTACAAGGTTCAGTAAACAGAAGTAAGGGGAAACTCTTTATTTGGCAATAAGGTAAACATGATCGAGCACCGTATGCCTGCTTGATTTTTTGATAAAAGCGGGCAATATATTTTCCTGGGGATAATTAATAAACGATTTTACTATCCTGAAGTCGGCATGTACTTGATTTAAATAATTCAATGATTGTTGATCAGCATAAAAGAGGGATACGTCTTTTGGCTTAAAATCATTGAATTTCTCTATCGAAACCATATCAACCGGATTATTACAGTAAAACTGAAAATTATTGTTTCCTGCTTTAAACGAATAAATATGAAAACTGTTCAGCGGCTTAAGGTTAACATATTTTGCAGCGGTTATTTCCCCTTTGTAAGGTATAACTAGTTTATAAAAAATGGTATTTAAATAAAAGCCGACAAACAATGCCGCGGCTATGCTGAAGAAGAACGTTTTTTTGTACGCCTCCTTAAAGTTTATTGGAATAAAAATCACAAAAATGCCTAACAGAATACAATCGACCCCAAAAAACATATCGTGCAGGGGTCTTAATAAAAAGTTTAAAACAATAACCCCAACAATCAGCAATACTATGTAAACCCACTGCGAGATCAGCCTGAATTTAGCCTCAGAACGGCTTATTTGATTTTGACAGAACGGCGCCGTTATAATTGCAAACAAGGGAAAAATGGCATTGGTATAAAAAGGCAACTGAAAACGCGACAGCGAAAAAAGCATCAACAATAATATTGCACCGCTTATTGAATAATATTCAACAAGTTTTTTGCCCTTAAAAACATCTCTTATGCTTTTAAAAACAGCATAATAAAACATAAGGCACCACGGCGCAAACGCCCAAAGCAGTGTATGCACAAAAAAGAATACGTTTCCATTGGTTTTATGACTTATTGGGCCATTATTTACAAAGCGGCCAAACTGGCTATCCCACAAAAACCATTTTATCCCCGAAACATGGTGCATTCCAAAAACAATTTTTTCGGGGTGCAAGTCAAACTGTACATACAGGGCATAAAGTTCGGGCAGGGTAAATACAATGGTAAGCAGTATCAATATTAACCATTTAAACCTAAAAATCTCTGCGTAGCGTTTTTGAAAAATTAACTGCCCGATTAAACTTCCGTAAATGGCAATAATTACAAATAATCCTTTAGTCATTAAAGCGCATGCTGTAAGCAGCGCGGCCAAAATAAGATCGGTTGCCGAAATCCGTTTTTCGAGACGACTTATGTGGTAAATACTACCTGTAATAAAAGCCATGAGGTAAGGCTCGGCTCTTATATCGGTATTTGAAAGCATTACATGCAGTGCCGTAGTTAATATCAGTACCGCGGTTGCAGCTACCTCCCATCCATAATACTTGCGAGCTAAAAGGTAAGTATAAACAAGGCCGAGGCAAAAGAACAACATAGCAGGCAAACGATAAGCCCAGGTACTTACACCAAATATTTTAAAACTCACCAAAATCATCCAGAACGGAAAGTGTGGTTTGTCGAGCCAATCATTATTATAGGTAAATAATTGCAGGAAATCGTTTTTATGTAACAGATTTTTGGCTATTGCAGCATACAGGCCCTGGTCATCAGTAAAAAAATCAAGATTAATACCTGTAAAGTTAATTACAAGCGCCAATAAAAATATGGAAAGGTATATGATTTTCTTAGTATCCTTCATTTACAACTGGTTACCAAAACGGATTCGGTGGGGCAAATATATAGCTTAGTAAGCTAAATGATGAGTATAAAATAGTAAACGTGTATAATAAAAACCGCTGATAAGCAAAAAACCCCATGCCAACCGGCATGAGGCAAAAATCACAACAATTGTTTAACCTTTCGGTCAATTCCTAACTGCACTATGATTCTCTATTCTGAAACAAAAAAACATCTTATTGGTTTTTAATATTTTATAGATCACTAATACTTAAATTGAAATAATCTGTAACTAAAATGATATTTATCAGTCAATGTATAAAGTCGCCAATTCAATATATCTTTATAAACATTTTAATTAAACCAAAAAGCTTAATATTTATGAAAAAGTTATTCTTTTTTAAAGCGTTTGCATTTGCTGCATTTGCTTTATTAGTATCATTCGCGGTTTCGGCACAAGACATGGATGCTAAAAAACCATCAAGCCCGCGCGAAACTGTTACCGGAACTGCCGGTGGTGCATCTGTTGCTATTGCTTATGGCAGCCCATCAGTAAGAGGTCGCAAAATTTTTGGTGGATTGGTTCCTTATGACAAAATGTGGCGTTTAGGTGCCAACCAAATGACTACCATTGAAACCAACAAAGACATAAAGATTGAAGGCAAAACTTTACCGGCAGGCAAATACAGTGTGTTTGCTACTCCGGGCGAAAAACAATGGGTAATTACCTTTAACTCTGTAAACGACAAATGGGGAATTAAAAATGATGGTACAGCAAATGATGATCCGTCAAAAGACGTATTAGCAGTAACTGTTAATTCAATGAAATCAAAAGCATTTACCGAAGCTTTAACTTTTAAAATCGATTCAAAAGGATTTGTTATTCTTTGGGAAAACGTAGCGGTGCCTGTAAAAATCGACTAAGTAAACACACATTAATCAAAGCCTCCGGATACAATCACGGGGGCTTTTTTATTTTAAATTGATGACAATGCTATATTTGTTATAAATGACAGTAAAACCTCATCGATATAAAAAGAGCTTCATAAAAAGAACCATCGCGATAGCTGCACTTGCTTTGTGTATATTTTTAATGATGCTTTTTGCTGATCATCCGCTTGCTGTTGAACATTATTATGCCGATAGCTTTTATCCTGTTGTTTGCCATATACTGCATCCCGTATTTAATATTTTCCCTTTCAGCTTTGGCGATCTGCTGTATCTTACCATCATCATTTACCTGGTTTATGCCTTATACAAACTGATAAAACTTGCTGTGAGGAAGGAATTTAAACAGGCGGTACTGTTGCTCCTTGGACTAGCGGCCGGAATTGAAAGCGCCATATTAGTTTTTTATCTTTTTTGGGGGATGAACTATTTTAGGGTACCCGCAGGCGAACGTTTAAACTTGCGCGATACCAATTATACCACAACTGATTTAAAAGCAGTTACAGTCATGTTGATTGACAGTGCCAATGCCTGCCGTGCACGTGTAACACCGGCCGACCTAGCACAAAATAACTCTGCTATTTACGAAACCGCCATTAAAGCAGTAACTAAACTATCAAACGATTCACTCAATTTCCATACTTACCGGCCCGACATAAAACCATCGTTGCTAACACCGCTACTTAATTATATAGGCACATCAGGCTATTATAACCCGTTTACCGGCGAGGCGCAACTTAATTACCAGATGCCGGTATTTACCCGCCCGGTTATTGCCTGCCACGAAATGTCGCACCAAATGGGTTACGGAGCCGAAGACGAGGCCGATTTTGTTGGTTTCCTGGCTGGTATTGGCTCAAATGATCGTCTGCTACGGTATTCGGCCTATCACCTGGCTGTGGATGAATTTATGCACGCCTTGTTTTATCGCGACAGCCTTCAAAATAAAGCCCTAAAGCCACGGGTATCAGCGGCGGTTCACCATGATTTTGTTATTGAACGCAATTACTGGCGCTCGTACCAAAGCAAGCTGGAGGTATTGAGCAGCATTTTTTACGACAGGTTTTTAAAAGCAAACAACCAACCCCAGGGATTAGAAACCTATAACCGTATGGTGTTGCTGGTAATGGCAAAGTACCGCAAAAATCATTGACCGACCCAACCACCAATCAATTTTCTGCAATCTATCAAACATGAACCAAACGCTACATTACCACCCCTTCGGCTGTGAATGATAAGTTGCTTTTGCCTGTCCTGGCAGAAGATGCATAACCATTGTGATTAATGTATAACTTTTCATTTTCGGCAGTAATACGCAGTGTGCCAACAAAAAACTCGCCGGTTAAACGTATAACAACAACCGGTGCATTAACGTCAAGCTCGGCAGATACATTATGCTCAAGTGCCATGGCGGCTTCGTCATCTAATTGGTGCACATGTAAAATGGTTGTGCCATCTGATTTTAACACCATTACACTATCAGGTTTCTCTATAATTCGATAAGAAGCACCGTTAGCTGGCTTATTAGCCACAATAACCACGGGCAAACCATCGGTATCCTTAATATTAAGGTCAATATTTAAAACCGGCTGAACGGGCTCGCTGGTGTCATGATGGACGGTATTGATTTTCAAAAATTCTCTCTCATTTTCGCCGTCGCCATAAAATATGGCTTTACTGGGTACTATAAAGGCATTTGAGCCAATAACGTATGCATACTTCATAATATTAGGTTTTTTAGTACCTACATTAATATCATCAGGGCATAAAATGTTTGCTTTATTTTAATATTATTTACAGGAATGTTTAGTAAGTGCTGATTGGAGAAAGGCAAAAAAAATGCGTTCCGTATCTCACCCCGGAACGCACACAACACCATTCAAATAATGTTGATCAACTAAATCTCAGACTACATGTTTAAATGTTCATCCAAGGCCTTTATTTATCGGTAACCTTTCGGTTGGTAAATTGCAGTTTAAGGGCACAGTAACGTTACAAAAGCTATATTTCGTTTTGCACAATTTGCGCTATATTAGTCGCAAACAAGGCGTTAAAACGGTGTGTAACGTATTATAGCATAGTGCCAGGTTAATCATGCTATAATAAAAAATGTAAACTTAACATTTATTAAAGAAAACACATAAAAATAAAGCCTTTATTCCAAATTACACAGTAAAACTGTTGTTACCATGACAAATAGATTATTTTTCGCACTCATTTTATTTCCATTCGTTTCATTTTCACAAAAATTTACTACTAAGGAAATTATTCAATTTAAGCAGGAAGCCAAAGCAGTAACTATTATACGCGATAACTGGGGTGTACCCCACATTTATGGAAAAACTGATGCCGATGTTGTTTTTGGGTTGATGTATACCCAATGTGAAGACAACTTTAAAGGAATTGAACAAAACTACTTATACCAGTTAGGCCGGCAAACGGAGGCCAACGGTGAAAAGAGTCTTTACACCGATGTTCAGCTGCAACTTATAGCCGATACTGCTGATGCCATAAAGGATTATAACAAAAGTCCCTTGTGGTTTAAAAAGCTAATGGATGCTTTTGCTGATGGTATGAATTATTACCTGTACAAGCATCCAGAGGTTAAGCCTGTTGTTTTTAAACGCTTTGAACCCTGGTTTGCATTAATGTTTACGGATGGCAGTGTTTCAGCTACCGTTACCGGCGGTATCGGTTTAAACGAAACCAGCAGTTTTTATAGCGGTAATACCCAAAGTATAGGAGCTGCTCATAAACCGGACATTAATGAAAAAGAAATTGGTTCAAATGGATTTGCCATTGCTCCATCGCGTTCAAAAAGCGGTCATGCAATGTTGTACATTAACCCGCATGTGCCTTTTTATTTCAGAAGCGAGGTTCAACTGGTAAGCAATGAAGGATTGGATGTTTATGGTGCGGTTACCTGGGGGCAGTTTTTTGTTTACCAGGGCTTTAATCAACATTGCGGATGGATGCATACCAGCAGTTATGCTGATGTGGGTGATTTGTATGCCGAAAAAGTGACCAAAAAAAATGGTCAATGGTATTATGAATATAATGGGCAGCTTAAACCTGTAACCAGTCGCAAACTTGTTTTGAAAATAAAAAAAGGTGATACAGTTGAACAAAAGGAAATTACAGGCTATTATACGCACCATGGCCCCATTTTGGGTAGCCGGGATGGCAAATGGCTTGCGCTTAAAGCCAACAACCGTTCGTATAATGCCTTGCTGGAATCGTGGTTGATAACCAAAGCCAATACATTTGATCAGTATAAAAAAGCAATGAGCCTGCTTTCAAACGCCACCAACAATACCGTTTATGCTGATGATAAGGGCAACATAGCATTTTGGTATGGCAATTTTATGCCCAAACGTGATCCGAAATTGGATTGGACGCTTCCTGTTGATGGCACTACACCCGCTACCGAATGGCAAGGCTTGCATCAGCTTGATGAAATTGTACACGTATACAACCCTGAAACAGGTTGGATAGAAAATTGTAACTCAACGCCCTTTACCTCATCGGGCAAAAGCAGTCCAGATAAAACAAAATATCCTGCTTATATGGCACCCGACGGGCAGAACTTCAGGGCGGTAAACGCTATCAAACTACTGAATAACGATCAGAAACTTACGCTCGATGAGCTTATTGATAAGGGATATGATCATTACTTAGCCGCTTTTGATGTATTATTACCTCCGCTGTTTAAAGCTTACAATGCCGCCGACGACTCTGTTAAACAAAAAATAACAATGCCCATACAACTATTGCAACAATGGGACCGGCGCACTGCGGCCAACTCGGTTGCAACCACCCTTGCCATTGAATGGGGAACGTTAATGCTGCGTGAGTTGCTACCGGCCAAAACATCAGAAGCAGGTACATACCAAACAGCACGGGTAAACGAAATGCTTAAAAACATAAGTGCACAACAAATGCTGGTACTATTTGGCAAGGCATTAAACAATTTGCAGCAACTTTACGGCACCTGGAATGTGAATTGGGGCGATATTAACCGCTACCAACGCCCTGCTGATGGTGTTACTTTTAATGATAGCCTGCCCAGCCTGCCCGTTGGGCTCACATCATCAGCCTTTGGACAACTGCCATCATTTGTGAGCCGTACCATGAATACCAAAAAACGTTACGGCTACTCGGGCAATAGCTTTATTGCAGCTGTGGAATTTGGTGCCCGTATCAAAGCAAAAACCGTTATTACCGGCGGTCAATCATTTAACCCGGCTTCAAAACACTATACCGATCAGGCTGGCATGTATATTGAAGGTAAGTTTAAAGATGTACTGTTTTATAAAGATGATGTACTAAAGCACGCCGAAAAAACCTATCACCCGGGAGCGTGAGTAAAATATTAAAACAAGTATATTTGAACAACAAACAACAACTGATGAAAAAATTGCTACTTTTTCCCGTATTATTTGTTTGCGGTGTCAATGTTTATGGGCAAAGCATAAGGTTTAATGAGCTGGTAAATTTTACAGCCCTTAATAATAGGGAAGTATTTGATAACCTGAAACAAGGCGATTCTTTTAGGCAGGATTATACGACCGAAGTTAACGGGCAGGAGATTGAATATTTTAAAAGCATTGGCGCCAAAGCCAACGTTGAGGAGATTAATGTTGGTGCTTTTAGCAGGTTGAATAACGGTACTATGCTACGCACGGTTGTATATAAATCAACCAACCCGCAGAATGTTATTAATATGATTGGGCAGATAAAAAGATTTGGCCTCGACCTTAAGTTTCGCGGGGTTGATCCTTCCAACAACATTTACTTGTACGATAGCGATTTTTACCATGTAAGTGTTTACCTGCGTCGCGATCAAACGTCAGGAATGATTGAAATAAAACAGAAAGAATACCTGGGTTTGGATTAAACATTTTCTCGCTACCGCTTATCCTGAATGATCGTGCAGTATTTTCCAGCCGTTTTTACAGTGCACCATCACCAATGAGTACCTGCCCGATCGATCTGGCAGGTTATTGCCATACAAAGTAAAAGCCCCCGTTAAAAGCGCATAATTGCTTCCTAAAAAGCGCACTTGCATATCAGAATAACGCAGGTTTTGCTTGGGCATACCGCCGTTAAAATATTTATTTTGATAAAGCTCCCTTATTGACTGGATTGCTACCGGCCCCGTAGGCATCATCATAGTTGCTGAAGGATCATATAGGTTCATAAATGCATCCAGATGGCCCTCATTCCATTCGTCAGTGGAACTGTTCATGGTTTGTATAATTTCCTTCGCGACAGCAGCCGTATCCGTTAGCTGGGCCTGTGACTTCGTTGCCACAAAAAATGAGCAAAACATCAAAACGATGCATTTTGCTGAAATATTAAAAATCATTTTCATACTGTTATTGATTTCAAATTGGCGAAACAAGTTTAAGTATTGACTATCACAAATAAAAACGGCTAATTTTACAATACCAACTAAACTCTAATTTCCAATCACTTATCTCTTTTTCGATGCTTTAGCCTGCGGATTAAAATCAACGCAAAGCTTTATCCATCGGTCAAAGTCTTTTTGATTGTAGTAAGCCTCTTCGGCGACATATACATAATCTTTCATAGGTTTACCTCGCATAATCATCTGCCTTACATAATTGTTTTCTAATGCATCTTCGGTGGCTTTGGCGCCTATGCGGCACATCATTTCATCGCCGCTCACACAAACGCACATTTTGCCATCCACCATAAAGCATATACCACGGAACATTTCTTTTTCTGTTACGTCAGGTAAGTGAACAAGGGCTTCTCTTATTCTGTCGGCAAGTTTGATGTTATAAGCCATTGGGGTAGTTTATTGGTTCATTGGTATAAGCAATCGGATGCCGGATGCTTTGGGCAATTGCCCGGATTAAAATTAACCATAAATGCAGAAAGCATCAAACACAAATGACACCAATGAACTATTGAACTAATGAACCCGTGAACCTTCCTTTTAGCTGTCGTCCAATTCCCATAAAACTACGGTGGTTTAGGGGGAATTCTAAAATTACATGCCCCAGGCTCAATATAAACAACCACTTAATGCCCAGACGGTAATTATAAAAATATAACGCTACCGATGCCGCCCATATTACACCGATAATCACAGCTCGTGTAATGGAAATTCGATGCCAGTTGATCACCCGTGTTTTGCTGAACCAATTGAGATAGTGATAGGTGTAGGCAAAAGCAATTAACCGGGTTAAAATTATACTGGCATGGTTGGTATAAATATTAAGCGATGGATTGCGCAACGTTGTACTGTTGAGCCTCCTAAAATCGCCGTAGTTGGTGATGGCCCAGGCTGTTGGCTCCGTATGGTATCCGGTAAATAGCAGGCAAAGCAATACCGGGCAAAGTAAAAAAATAAAAAAAGTAATGTAGCCTGAAATAATTTTGTCTTTAAGCGCTCCAAATAACATAAAAGCACCGGTAAAAATATACACATGGATAAGCGTTGGAATATACATGCCGAAAACAGTGCGAAAAATATTATGGGTAAGTAAAAAATACCCCGCAGCTACAAGAATGATAAAAGCCAGCAACCGATTGACAGATTCTTTAACAACAAGCAGGATGAACGACAAACCAAATGTGTAAAAAATAAGATTTGCATTAGGCAGTTTAAGCAGCAGCGTTATAACTACAACTGCTGCAATAAGCGGAAAATCGTATTTTTTAAGGGTAAAAAACTGCCTGCCATTGAGCCACGAAATTTCGGTAAGATAATGCGCCGGGCCAAGTACAGCATACGATAATAGGAGCAGTTCAAACGGAATGATAATGGCCAGGCACGAAGCGGCAAGCATTGCCAGTATGTTATAGTAGTTAATACGGTTCACGGTTCAGCTATTCATGGTTTGTATAGTTTCTTTTGAGGCAACTGTATCTGTTATTCGGTCAATTGCTTATTATCTTATAATTTCCAAATATCCTGACAAAATTGGTACGCCTGCTTTTAGGTTGATAATATAGTAATAAGTTCCTGTTGGCAGTGCAGCGCCATCGTATGTTCCGTTCCAGGGTGTGCCGTAACCAACTGACGAAAATACTACCCCTCCATATCTGTTAAATACCTGAACGGTGCAACGCGGATAGGATCCTATTTTTTGAATATTCCATGTATCGTTTATGCCGTCACCGTTTGGTGTAAATGCATTCGGAACAACAATATCAGGCGTAATAGTTAATATTCCGGGTACATAAATGATGTTATAATTTGGCGAATATCCGTCACTCGGTGTAATTGGGTACTGTCCCACCGGCGAATTGGTTGCTGCTGTGGTATTAGCAACAGGTATGTAAACAAGCTGGGCAGTACCATCATCATTTACAAAGCCGGTGTAGGTTATAGTAAGCGGCGGGTTAACTGCTCCGTAAGCTTTTGTTTTATTGTCGGCAGTTACCGTTAAAGTTGTTGGTGTTACCGTACTTTTTGGCATGGGCAAGTCTATATTCGCTGCACCGCTGCTGCTTATTACTACTGTACCCAAATAAGAGCCAACCGGTGTAGTCGCCGCAATCCTGATGTACACGGTGGTAGTATTTATAGCTCCGGCACCGCCCAATGTAACGGTGCTGCTAAACGTAGTATTATCCAAACTTACTTCAAAACCTTTAGGCGCAGTCACGGTGATACCATCGCGCATGTTTACACCCGATACTGTAAAACTTTCGGTAACTGATGGCGTGCCGTAAACTGTTGTAAGAGCCGATAACTCGCCAATTTCAGTCATATCAGGTAATTGGCCGCCGGGGTTAACAGTTATGGTAAAGGTTGTGGGGTTGCCAATACAGCCTCCTGGTTTAACGCAATTTGCATCAATGACAGCGCCCCCGCCTGCTTGCGTAGTGGCAATTACTTTATTGGTAGCCGTGTTTACCACCGCTACAGAGTCGCCAAAGGTGATGTACAACCTGCTGCCATCAGGGCTCATACATAAACTACCTGGATTTTGGCCTGCAACTACATATCCGGCAAAGGTATTTTTAATAGCATTATAAATCCTTATAGACGTGCCTGTTATAGCATATAACAGGCTGCCATCAGGCGTTATTGCAAACGGCCCCACAGATGGCCCACCCGTTTTAATACCTGCGGAAATCGACTGTGATACTGTATTAACAACTGAAATAGTATCCGTAACACCTGTATAGATGCGTGTAGTATCGGGGCTCAGCAATAAACTCCCTGCGCCCGGAACTATGGGTATTTGCCTGACTACAGTATTACTAACAACATTAATTACGCTTACCACTTGCAAATATTTGGTTTTATTATTAGTTACGTAAATATAATTACCATCCGGGCTTACTGCCATAGCAGAGGGGTATGCACCATCTATGTTTATAAAACCTAAAAAGGCACCTGTTTGTGTATTAATGACTGAAATATTGCCTGACATGAAATTTAAAACATAAAGTCGGGTGCCGTCACTATTTAAGGCTATAGATGCAGGCGCTAATCCCCATTCTGGCAAGGAAAAAATATTTTCAATTTTATTGGTTGCGGTATTGATAACGGCTACATTATTATTAGTGTAGTACCTGTTGTCGATGTTGAGAACGTATAGCTTGGTATAATCGGGGCTTAACGTTTCTGACACCGGCCCGTTACCGCCAGAAGAAATAGTAGTGTCGAGTGTATTGGTGAAGGTATTGATTACAGAAATAGTTTGGGCTGCATTATTCATAACATAAGCCATCCCTGCTGAAACAGGCGAAACAGTTACAGTTGCAGTTACTGGAACATTACCGTTAATTAACGCCCTAAAAGCAGGGACCGAATCCACACCATTCGCAGGCGTGCCTATATCCGGCCTGTCGTTGGTCCAGGTGTATGTATTTCCGGTACCACTGAAAACCAAATCGGGAATTGATGTACCATTTAAAACAGCTATATTTTTTACGGGATTCACCGTCGGTAGCGGACTAACAAAACCATTTACCGCAACAACCTTACTAAAGGTACCATCGGCGCTGGTAACCGTTACAGCTCCGCTCACATTGCCAACGAGTGCAGTTGGGCCAAGGCGCACATATATGGTATCGCTTATGAACCCTTTTGCACGAAGTATAGTTAGGCTATGTGTAAAAGCACCAGAGCTTGACTTTGACACTAAAAAATCAGAAGAGGCTGTTATAGTAAAATTGCTCGCAAAATTAATCCCTGAAAATGTAAAGTATTCATACTCCTGGTTGGCCGATTCTACACCGTAGCAAGTTGTAATACTTCCATTCAGGCCGCCTATGGTAGCAATCTGGCAGCTGCCTTTTTGGGCGAAAAAGAATAGTAAAATTATTACACCTACGCTACATAGAATTCTTCGCACGCTTTTGAACTATTGAAGTTTAAAGAAAATTAAACATGGCAAGCAATGTTCAACTTCTAAAAATAATCAATTATCTGCAATAGCGTTAACAGGGCCATTTTAAATAATGAATTTTATTTAAAATGTTTTCAAATCACAATCGTCTTATCTTTATAAAACAATAATACATTGATAACAGCCGTAATGCCCGAAGAAAAAAACAACACTATCATACACGCTATTTCTGCGTATGGTAAAAACTTGTTGGGCTTTATAAGGCGCAGGGTAAATAACGATGCCGATGCTGAAGACATTCTGCAGGATGTTTGGTACCAGTTTAGTTCGGTAATAAATTCAGAACCGATTGAACAAACCGGCGCATGGCTTTACCGCGTGGCCCGCAACAAAATACTGGATAAGCATAAAAAGCATACCGAAACTTTATTGGACGATATGCTGCCCGATACAGATGATGAGGACGAGGCAACAGACTTTAAAGCCATCCTGATGACGGAAGCCAAAACGCCGGAAACAGAATACCTGCGTAACCTTTTTTGGGAACAGCTATTTTTTGCACTGGATGAGTTGCCCGAAGAGCAGCGGCAGGTGTTTATATGGCATGAACTGGATGATATCTCCTTTGCCGAAATAGCAGACCGTACGGGCGAAAAAGTGCAAACGCTGGTATCGCGCAAACGGTATGCTGTGCTTCACCTGCGCAAAAGGCTAAAACAATTGTATGAGGAAATTACAGAATATTAAAAATTAAAAACAATGAGACCCTTTAATAGAAAGAAGTTATTTTTTATCCCCATTGCCATAGTTGCATTTGCTGCGCTGATTGGCTTTGTGGTGATGAATTTGTGGAATTACTTATTACCCGGCATTTTACATGTAGGCACCATCACTTTCTGGCAGGCCCTGGGTATTTTTATACTATGCAAAATACTATTTGGATTTGGAAAAGGCAGCCATCGTTTTAACGGTGGTGGTGGAGCACCCTGGATGCGCCGTAAAATGGAAGAACGCTTTAAGAATATGAGCTCCGAAGAAAAAGAAAAATTCAAAGAAAAATGGGAACAAAGATGTGGTGGCCGAAGCCGTTGGAAAGGCGAAAACCATCATCATTTTGACAGGTGGAATGATTTTACCGCTCCTGAAACAGAGAAATCTGCTGATTGAGTTGGAAGTAAGTTCAGAGTCCAAAGCCTTGAGTCTTCAGGCAAAACTTAATGACTCTCGACTTTGGGCTTCAGACTTCGGACTTCAAGACTAACTATAAACTACCGACTTAAAACTTAAAAAATGGATATACTAATATTTACAACCAGTGTTGAAAAACCCGAACAGGTTAATGCAGTAAAGCCACTATTAAAATCAGTTCCGGCAATAAGTCAGTGGAATTTTGACCTCGAAGATTGTGATAATATTTTAAGGATAGTAGCCGACAACATTTCTCCACGTTTTATTGAAAGCCTACTACAAACAGCCGGCTTTAATTGCCGCGAACTGGAGTATTAGCAGCTTACTTTATCTTTTCAAAGCCGTCAACATTTTGCTTGCAAATGCTTGCAATAATGTCTCCGCGACAATCTTTAACGGACGCACTTTTATTTGAGGGCGATGCCGTTCCTTTAAAATCAACAATTTTAAACCCTTTAAAATTGTCCCCCTCAATACCGTTATTAAAAATAAGGCTGATCAATGATGCTGTCCCAAAGCAACCCTAAAATCACTAAGGATGCCATAATCTTCAATATTAAAAATTTGTGCTGATGAAAAAATAAACAAACGGCATAATATGGCTGTTAAACAAAAAACAGGGTCATAAATGGTTTATTCATTAATATGATGTTAAAAAGTAAATCAATTCCGGCTTATATACAGCACAAACTTAACACACTGTTCATGATTTAATTTAATGCCAATTCTACCTTTAGTGATTGAAAAACAACGTTATGAACAAAAAGTTAATTATAACCGCCCTTCTGTTATTTTGCTTTTTTGCAGGTTTTGCAACTATTGAAAATTTAAATGGCAGATGGACAGGTTTGCTCAAAACCGATGGCGGAGATGAGTATCCGCTGATGTATAATTTCAAGATTGATGGCAGTCAATTAAGCGGCACCGCCAAAACGCCAAAAGGGGATATGCCTATAAACGACGGCAAGATAACCGGTGATACTTTTACCTTTAACGTAATTGTTAACAATATGGAGATTGACCATAGCGGCAAGTTTTACGGCGACTCGGTAGGTGTTGACATTAGCCTGGGCGACGCGAAATCGCATGCAACGTTAAAAAGGGTAAATCCCTAAATAAACAGCATATAATACATGCTGTTGTCCTGGTTGTTAAATACCGGGGTTGTTTTTTACACTTTTTTGATGCCGTGCATTTTTAATATCTGAATAACTTGTTTAGATTTAACGTAACCATTGCTGCTTAAACGGCATCTTATAAAAAACTAAAAAAATGAAAAAGAAATTTTTAACTACTACGGCCCTATTATGCTGCTTTGTGCTTTTCGTAGCCATAATAGCAGATTTAACCGGAAAATGGACAGGTATTATTACTACTCCGGACGGACAACAAATTAGCGTTGCCTATAATTTTAAAGTTGACGGCAATACCCTTACCGGAACAGCAGATTCACCTCAAGGCTCTGTGCCCATTGATAATGGCAAAATTAACGGTAACGATTTTTCGTTTAGTGTTAATGTTAGTGGTACCGATTATCCGCACACCGGTAAATTCTATACAGACTCATGTGGTATGGATATTGACTTTGGTGGTCAAAAAACACATTTCACCATAAAAAGAGCAGACAAATAATCTTTCCTCTCAAAAAAGACTACTGATGTCCTGCAAGTTTTGCAGGACATTTTTTTTGTTTTTACTCCAACTGGTTGTAACACTTAAACTTATAATTGATCTTATAGGTACACTAAAAGACTTTACATCATGAAAAAAACCTTTTTTACAACAACAGCATTACTTTGCTGCTTTGTGGTTTGCTTTGCAGCTGCAATAATAGCAGACCTATCGGGCAAATGGACGGGTTCGGTTAAAACACCCGATGGCAATGAGTTTCCGCTTAGCTACACACTTAAAAATGACAGCGGTAAAATAACCGGTATAGCATCATCGCCACAAGGCGATGTAGCCATTACCGACGGAAAAACCAATGGTACTGATTTTAGCTTTAATGTTTCTGTTAACGGTACCGATATTAAACATAGCGGTAAGTACTATGCCGGCGCCGATACTATTGGGCTTGATATTGATTATGAAGGCATGAAAATGCATTCGACACTGAAACGTGCACAGTAAGCAATAATCCGTTTTAAAAAACTTGGGCCTTATCTTAACGGTAAGGCTTTTTTGTTAAAAAACTCCATTAATTGCGCTGTAGCTGTAACGTTGGGTCAAAAAAGGGCATGTTACTGACATAAAATTGAATGCATATGAAAAAGACTTTTTTAACAACGGTGGCTTTGTTTTTTTGCCTGATGATATGTTTTGCTGCCATTGAGGGGCTTGCCGGAAAATGGTCGGGCGCGATAAGAACACCCGATGGTAATGACGTTGAATTAACTTATATTTTTAAGGTTGATGGTACCAAACTAACCGGCACTGCTCTATCGCAGGGAGTTGAAATCCCCATTGATAGCGGTAAAATAAACGGAAACGATTTTAAATTCAGCGTTACCAATCCCGATGGTGTTACTATTCCGCATAAGGGCAAATATTGTGGCGATTCGGTTAGTATGGATTTAGATTACCAGGGAATGGACTTTCACTCTACTTTAAAGCGGGTTGATAAGTAAGATATATACGTATTTAATTTAAGCCCCCTCTAAATCTCCCCCGGTAGGGGAGACTTTAGCGTCGCTTGTGTTTATTTTCTTAAGTCCTCCCTTCCAGGGATGATTTAGGTGGGACTGGCTGGCCATCTTGTTAAAATAATTTCAATAAAATTCACATAATCTGCAACCTATCGTTCCAAAAGAGCATCTAATGTATACTAAACGTCCGGTGTACCTTACTGCCTATGGAAGTTGCTGCCTATATTATTAACCTCGCCGCTAAAAAATTGGCCGGCGAAGCTACCGATGATGAATTGGCGGAGTTGAACCTGCTTTTACATAACAATCAGGAGCTGAGCAGCTCACTTAAAACCATTTTTACCGCGTGGCACGAGGTTAACTTCAACAATTCACTGAGCAATAAAGAAATTGGACAAAATCTGGATCTCGTTCTAAAAAAAATTCATCAAAAAATAAACCCCGATGGCAGTCTGCCAAACGAACCATTGAATAACTGCTAACCGCAATTATTTAGAGCAAATCCAAATAGCTGTTTTTTTATTCTATTACATTTTAGTTTTAGCGCTTAATTTTACCTTTGCAGCAATATGGTACGCCGTTTTATTGCTTACTTACTTATTGTTGCATTAATTTCTGTTAACTTTTCGCGCTTGTTTATTTATGCGGGCTTTGAGTTAAACAGGAATTATATTGCCACAAAGCTTTGCGAAAACCGGAACAAACCGTGGCTTCATTGTAATGGCAAATGTTATTTCATGAAAAAAATAAAGCAGGCCCAGGAAAAAGAGAAAAATGATGAGCGCCAGTCGCAAAAAAATCTTTTCCAGGAAGCTTTATTTGCTCAAAAGCCCGACGTTAAGTTCTATTCGCAAGTGCTGCAGGTAATGCAGGTGCCCACTCATCGCATTGCGCTGCCTAATGTTGACCTTCCCATTTTTATGCCTCCGCAGTTGGGGTAATAGTCTTATTTATTTGCCTTTTTTTAATAAGTTATAACATTGTAAGATGTTAGTCGTCGGTTAAAAGCTGATGCGCTGGCGCATTGGTGCGCAACCTCGCTATAATCTTTACACTCGCTATAATCTTTACAGACATGGTTTTTACTTATCCGGCAGATAATTCCTCCTAGTAATTTCTATTTATTTACTGCAACACGGCTGTTTGTATTTATACAAAAGCTACATCAAACACATAATTTATGCATCTTTTTAAAAAGATAGCGTATACTGCTTTGCTGCTTACCGGCGGCATGAGCTTTGGCTACGCGCAAAAAATATACAAAGGAAAAGTAATTGACGAATTAACCGGCCAACCTGTTGAATATGCAGGCGTTTGTACTGTAGCAGCTAATAAAGCAACGTGTACTGATAAGTTTGGCAACTTTCAACTATCGCTACCAAAAGATACTGCAACGCTATATGTTTCTTATATAGGCTACACTACGCAAACCGTCAAAGCAATAAAAACCGATAAAAGATTTATTGTAGTAGTGAGACGAGGAGCAATAGACCTTAAGGAAGTGCAGATATCGCCCAGCCTGAATAATAATTCATTTCATACGTTAAGTAGCTTGGATTTGAACCTGCGCCCGGTAAATTCTTCGCAGGATTTGATGCGTTTGGTGCCGGGCTTGTTTATTGCCCAGCACATGGGTGGCGGCAAAGCAGAGCAAATTTTTGTAAGAGGCTTTGATGCCGATCATGGTACCGATATTAATGTTTCTGTTGATGATATGCCGGTAAATATGGTATCGCACATCCATGGACAAGGCTATGCCGATCTGCACTTTTTAATTCCCGAAACCGTTGCTTCATTTGACTATGGCAAAGGACCTTATTATACCGAAAAAGGAGATTTTACTACCGCCGGTTATCTGAATTTTACAACAAAAGATGCTCTTGACAAAAGCATTGTAAGTTTAGAATATGGCCGGTTTAATACTTTCCGTGGTATGGCCATGCTTAACCTGTTAGATTCTGCCGCCAAAAAACATGGCGAAAACTGGTACATAGCCGGAGAATATAATTATACCGACGGGCCATTTACTTTTGCCGAACATTACAAGCGTTTTAATGCCTTTAGCAAGTATACCAAACAGCTTGACGAAAAAAATAAACTGACGTTCAGCGCATCGGCATTTACAACTACCTGGAGAGCATCGGGTGAAATTCCGGAACGTGCAGTGGCCGCCAATACCACGGCTATTGATGCTAATGGCAACGCTATAACTATTCCTGAATATAGCAGTCCCATCAATCGGTTCGGAACAATTGATAGTGCACAGGGCGGCAAAACAAGTCGCTTTAATTTTATAGCCAAATTGAACACCGATTTAGGAAATAACCTGAATATGGAAAATGAAGTTTATTACACCCACTACAATTTCCTGTTGCATGTAAATACTTCGTTTTTTGCCGAGGATAGCCTGGGCGGCGAACAACAGCAAAACCAGGATAGGGATATGTTTGGGTATAACGGCAAACTCAGCAAACGCAATTATCTGGGCAACACCATACTAACTTCTACCGTGGGTTTGGGTACCCGTTTCGATCGTACGTATGGAACCGAGCGTAGTGATGTTACCGAGCAGTATCAGTTAATTGATTATATAGAACAAGGTAACATCAACCAAAACAACACCAGCGTATATATTGACGAAACATTGCAAAGCGGCAAATGGCTGTTTAACGCCGGTGCAAGGTTGGACTATTTTAATTTTAATTATCACGATACCACAAAAAATGATGTACTGGTGAGCCCTAAAATTAATATTCAATATACTGCCAATGATCAAGTTCAGTTCTATTTAAAAACAGGTAAAGGCTTCCATTCAAATAATGCCATTACCGTTATAGGCAACAATAATTTTGAAACCATACCGGCTGCTTACGGCGCCGACCTGGGACTAAACTGGAAACCTATCCCTCACTTATATATCAACACCGCCTTGTGGTACTTATACCTGCAACAGGAGTTTGTTTACGATGATGACGGCAATATTGTACCGGGTGGTAAAACCAAGCGTTATGGGGTTGATTTTTCGGCACGTTACCAGTTAACTGATTGGTTGTTTGCTGATCTGAACATCAACCTGGCCCATCCGCGTTTGGCTGATAGTGCTAAAAATACCGGATATCTGGCTCTTGCACCAACCTTTACCAGTACCGGCGGACTTGACTTTAAACTTAAAAACGGTATAAACGGGGGCTTAAGCTATCGCTATCTGCACAGCCGTCCCGGCAATAATACCGGCACCTTAACCGCCGATGGCTATTATGTTACCGATTTAAAAATCAATTACACCCAAAAAAGGTACGAAGTTGGTTTAACCATCGAAAACCTGTTCAACACCAAATGGAACGAGTTTGAGGCCGAAGAAGTAAGTCAGCTAAAAGGTGAATCAGCCCCGGTTGATCAGATGAGCTTTACCCCGGGCACGCCATTTGCCGCCAAATTGAGGGTGGCAATATTCTTTTAAACACAAATTAGCAGCAGGCGGGATAAAACCTGCCTGCTTTTTAAACTGCCGTGTTAACGTATTTGTTTACAATTATTTAAACATTCCTTATCTGCCTGTAATCTTTTTATTGATAATTTGCCCGTAGCTAAGGGCTACAGGTTTTCGTCTTCATTAATTATCAATTACGGGTATGAAACGCAGAGATTTTGTTATCAATACTACTTTAACGGCTATAGGCGCATCGTTAATAAATCCGCTAAGCGGCATTGCCGAAAATAAGGTTACGCACTTAAAAAGTGACGATGTGTCGCCAAGAGCGGCTTTAGCTAATGATTTCCCTTTAAACTTTTTAGCTGTCGGTGATTGGGGGCGTAATGGTGAGTACGATCAGGCGGAAGTAGCTAAACAGATGGGCCAATGGGCCACAACCCATCCCAATGATTTTGTAATTTCTGTTGGCGATAATTTTTATCCTTTAGGCGTAATAAGTGAAAACGATCCCTTGTTTCACTATTCATTCGAAAGCATTTATACCGCTCATTCTTTACAGTGCGATTGGTACCCAATTTTGGGTAATCATGATTATGGGTCAGATCCTGATGCGCAGGTGCGTTACAGCAAAATAAGCCGCAGGTGGAATATGCCTGCCCGTTATTATACCAAAGAAGTTGACTTGGGAAAAGATGCCAAAGCGTTGTTTGTTATGATTGATACCGATCCTTTTCTTTTTGAAGCAAAAAAGGATTATGTAGATAAGCAAATGGAGTGGATTGATCAAACACTTTCAAATGCAGCTGCAGATGTAAAATGGAAAATTGTGGTAGGCCATCACCCTTACTATACCGTGGGGCCACGCATCACTAATTATGATACGCTAACCATGAGAAAAGCCATTGCCAATGTTTTTGAAAAACATAAAGTTGACGTTTACCTGTCGGGCCATGATCACTCGCTTCAGCACCTGAAGCCTATAGGATATACCCACCAGTTTATCTCCGGAGCAGGGTCAGAACTTACTCACGTAACTGATGGCATTGATTACGCCAAATTTCAGGCTTCAGAACATGGTTTTATGTACTTTTCTGTCGATGCCAACAGATTCCATGTAAGCGTAATTAACGTTACCGGAAATACCATTTACGAAACTACGCTTACCAAATAAGCTCGTTAGTGGTTTTTAATCTTTCAAAAACAAGGTATTAGGATGAAAGTGCTTCCATGAGTGCCAGTATTCCTGGTAAGCCTGTATTTTATCTAACCTGTATCCTTTTAAAGCACCTGAAGTTGCCAGTCCGTCCCAATCCCAAACCGAGGCGGTTTCCTGGTCAGTAAGCATGCCTGCGGTATCCAGTTTAAAATGCAAAACCTTGCCGTTTGCCACACTTTTAAAAGCATGATAAGTTAAGCTGTCATCCTCAATGGCAACCAGTAACGGACGTTTACAAATCTGATCATTAAATACGCGCTTTTTAAATAGCCTGCGCCAATCATAAGCTTTTGCCTGTCCGTTTACAATAAGGCCTAGTACCCAGCTTTTGCGCACAAGGGTATCTTTGTTCTTTATGGAACTGTCTTTATCAACAGATTGCAGGCGATCGTAATTTTTCAAATCGCTGTAATCACTCAAATAATGTTCATCGGGCTGCAAAATAAGTGAGCCGGGATGCTTTTCGAGCCAGGCGCCAAGGGTCGACTGTTCGTAAGGAAGTTCTTTCAAATGCTCTCCTTTCAATTTACCAACAGCGGCATTTCCCGTTGCCTGGTACCACCATGTTTTGGTGTCTTCATCCTCAATTATCGCGTTATAATGCCTTGCTCCCACCAGCCTGAAGTTTTGCCGCTTGCCGTTTATCACCGGGCTATAAACCCTGCCTGTGCGGCACATGGTGCAATAAGTAACCAACACAGGTTCGTTGCCCACATTGTCCTGCACTTTATGATGATAGCCCAGATAAATAAGCGGATAAGCTTTGGCTACTCCATTGTTAACCACACCAATAATCACAAAACTTTCAGGAACTTTATTTTTTATGGCATCGGCAAATCGAACAGTTTGTGGCTCTTCGAACATACTTTCGGCCTTAAACATTATATCGGTAAAATAAAAACTGCCCAGGCACAATGCCAACACTATGCCCTTAACCAATTTACCGCCTATAGTATTTTTGGCGAAAAATTTAAACAGGTACCAAACAATAAATATTCCGCCAATCAGGCGCAATGGCATTACTATCTTCTCCAGATAATAGGATACCGTAATAGCGTTCAAATCCTGGCTGCCGGGAAACGGCATAAGCAGGTAGGCGTGAAATAACCCCGGTATTACCAGTAAAATTATTCCAAGCCAAAAAATGGATGATCTATTTTGTTTTTTCATTTGGTTTCGTTCAGGCTTGCATAGCGATTAGCCGAGGGCATATATCCGCTGGTTTTTAAAATATTGGCCAACCTATCGTAAAAAGCAGGTTCTGTTGGTGTTATGCTGGCCAGTCCGTCAACATATTTATTGTAAAGGCAAAACAGGGCAGCAATAAGCACCGTGTCATGAATCTCGAGATCAGTAGCACCGGCAGAACGTGCTTTTTCCACCAGCTCGGGGCTAACAGTGCGTGCATCGGCCTGGGTGCGGCGGGCAATCTCCAGTAATTGTTTCATTTTAACACTAACTGGTGCATTTTCAGGATCATTCTTAACCATTTCGGCTGTTTCCCGTTCGCCTAAAAGCGCATCGGCTGCGGCCGTGTGTGCCGCGGTGCAAAACTTGCACTGGTTGCCTTGTGAAGTTACCGTAGCAATAAGCTCTCTTTCGGCCCCGGTTAAAGTAGATTCACCGCGCAATAAAATCTGCGTCAGCTGCCTTATAGGTAGCGCAGTATCCTGCCGGTAATTAAGCAAGCCTGTAATACCGGGCAAATTCTCGTCTAATGGAATATGAGGCATTTTTTTATTGAGCTAATAATTTTAACAACCATGGGGCAAAACGATTACAACATCGTTTTCCGTTCGCTGGTTAAATAATTTCGGTTTATAACGATGCTAAATTTATTAAAATTTAAACAGCAAAGAAATCAGAAACGATTTTTTTAACCAATTATAACAAATGTTATTGTAACAGTATTATCACCAATAGCTTATTATCAATTTACTTATTAAATTAGACCCCTTAATTAGCTATTAACTGACCAAATTATTATTATGAAAAAACTGCTACTCCTGGCCGGGCTGGCACTATGGTATTCTATTACCTTTGCCCAGGCGCCCGAAGACACTTCGTATGTAAGGGATCATTACACCAAAATGGAAACTTACATTACCATGCGCGATGGTAAACGGCTTTTCACTTCCATCTACATGCCCAAGGATCAATCAAAAAAGTATCCTATCCTGATGACCCGCACGCCTTACACGGTGGCGCCTTATGGAGCAAATGCTTATAAAAGATCATTAGGGCAAAATAATTTTCTTGAAAAAGAGGGTTTTATTTTTGTTTATCAGGATGTACGCGGTAAATGGATGAGCGAAGGCGATTTTGTTGATGTACGCCCTGATATCGACAATAAAAAAAGCAAAAAAGATATTGACGAAAGCTCAGACACTTATGATACTATTGATTGGCTGGTAAAAAATCTGCCTAACAATAATGGCAAGGTTGGTATTGAAGGCATTTCATACCCTGGCTTTTACTCAACTGCATCATTGCCAAATGCGCATCCTGCGTTAAAGGCTGTATCGCCACAGGCACCGGTTACCGACTGGTTTATTGGCGATGATTTTCATCACAACGGTGCTTTATTCCAGATGGATGCTTTTGCGTTTATAACTTTTTTTGGTGTACCAAGGCCAAAACCTATTACGCCTGCCGAATTTAAAAATGGCATCAAATCAAAAGTAACCGACAATTACAAGTTTTACCTTGATTTGGGCGCGTTGCCAAACTACAAGAAAAATTATTTTGGCGATTCTGTTAAGTTTTGGGATGATATGATGGCCCATCCAACTTATGATAAATTTTGGCAGGACATGAACATCCGTCCGCATTTAAAAAACATTACCCCGGCAACCATGGTTGTGGGCGGTTTTTTTGATGCGGAAGATTGCTTTGGTGCACTGCATGTATACAAAGCTCTGGAAGAACAAAACCCTGCAACACATAAAAACATGCTGGTTATGGGCCCATGGTTCCACGGCGGCTGGGAGCGCGGCGAAGGTCAGTTTTTTGGCGACCAGGATTTTGGTTCAAAAACCAGCCTATGGTTTCAGGAGAATGTGGAACTGCCTTTCTTTAAATATTACCTGAAAGGCGAAGGCGAAATGGCTTTACCAAAAGCTACTGTGTTTATCAGCGGCAGCAACGAATGGAAAAAATTCAACGAATGGCCTCCAAAAAACACATTTGAAAAAACATTGTACTTTCAGCCTAATGGCAAACTATCATTTGATGCGCCAACAGCTACCGAAAGCTTCGACGAATACGTGAGTGACCCTAATTCACCGGTACCTTACCAGGATGGTATCCAATCACGCCGCACCAGGGAATATATGCTGGATGACCAACGTTTTGCAAGTCGTCGTCCTGATGTAAAGGTATATCAAACTGATGCCTTAACAGAAGACATTACCCTAACCGGACCGGTAATTGCCAATCTGTTGACTTCAACCACCGGCACCGATGCTGATTATGTGGTAAAAGTAATTGACGTTTTCCCGGATGATTATCCTAACCCGACACCCAACCCTAAAAACGTAACTTTAGCCGGTTACCAGATGCTGGTACGTGGTGAAGTTTTCAGAGGTAAATTCCGTAACTCGTTCGAAAAACCTGAACCATTTGTTCCGGGTAAAGTAACCGAGGTTAAATATAATCTGCCGGATGTTGCGCATACCTTCAGAAAAGGACACCGCATTATGATTCAGGTGCAAAACACCTGGTTCCCATTGGTTGATCGTAACCCACAGCAGTTTGAAGATATTAACCAGGCTAAAGATTCAGATTTCCAAAAAGCAACTATCAGGATATATCATGACGCTGCAAATAAATCGAGTGTAAAAGTTACTGTACTGCAATAAAATATTGTTGTATATCGTTAATTTTCACCCGTTAAAAATTATTTAATGAAAATAAGCAACCTATTAATTTGCGCCCTTGCATTAATTACCTTTAGTGCAAAGGCGCAATTAGGCACACCAAAAGAAAAGTTTACCCGTGCCGATTCTTTACGCGGAAACTTAACCCCCTTACGCACCTGTTACGATATCAATTATTACCACCTGGATGTTAAGTTTGATATTGATCAAAAATTCATCAGCGGCAGCAATCTGTTTAAGTTTACTGCTACGCAGGATTTTACGAAACTACAGTTTGATCTTTTTGCTAACCTGAAAGTAGAAAAGGTAGTTTATAAAGGCCGCGAGTTGCCTTATACACGCGAGTACAACGCCGTTTTTGTAACATTCCCTAAAACAATAAAAAAAGATAGCCGGGATGAGTTTACGGTTTATTACTCCGGCAATCCGACAGTAGCCAAACATGCACCATGGGATGGCGGCGTTGTTTTCACTAAAGATTCTATCGGTAATCCCTGGGTGGCAACAGCCTGTCAGGGTGTAGGCGCCAGTATTTGGTGGCCCAATAAAGATCATCAGTATGATGAAGTGGATAGTGCCTTAATAAGCATCAGTGTACCAACTGGCTTGCAGGATGTTTCTAATGGACGGTTGCGCAAGGTTACCGACCTGCAAAACGGCTATACCCGGTATGACTGGTTTGTGGCCAACCCCATTAATAACTATGATATTGAAGCTAACATTGGCAAATACACCCATTTTAGCGACAACTACGCTGGCGAAAAAGGCAATTTAACGCTGGACTATTGGGTGCTGACCTATAACCTTGAAAAAGCCAAAAAACAATTTGGCGAAAACGTGAAGGATATGATTAAGGCCTTTGAATACTGGTTTGGCCCCTATCCTTTTTACGAAGACGGCTATAAATTGATAGAAACGCCACACCTGGGGATGGAACACCAAAGCGGAACCGCTTATGGCAATCACTACATCAACGGTTACTTAGGTCGTGATCTTTCAGGAACCGGCTGGGGCCTGAAATGGGATTTTATTATTGTACACGAAAGCGGGCATGAGTGGTTCGGCAACAATATCACTTCAAAAGATATTGCTGATATGTGGATACATGAAAGCTTTACCAATTACTCCGAATCGTTATTTGTTGAGCAGCGCTATGGCAAGCAGGCCGGACAAGAATATGTGCACGGCACCAGGATGGCCATTGAAAATGATCGCCCTATTGTTGGCCCTTACAATGTAAACAAAGAAGGATCGGAAGATATGTACTATAAAGGCGGTAACCTGCTGAATATGGTACGCACCATTATTAACGATGATGAAAAATGGCGCAGCATATTACGCGGCCTAAACAAAACCTTTTATCACCAAACGGTTACTTATGATCAGATTGTAAACTACATCAGCCAGCAGGCAGGCATAAACCTGAATCCTGTTTTTGATCAGTATTTGCATTATAAAAATATCCCCATTTTAAACTTTATGTTTATACGCGGTAAGTTATATTGCCGCTGGATAGCTGATGTAAAAGGTTTTAGTATGCCGGTTAAAGTACGAACAAAAGGAGGCGAATATCAATTCATTACGCCAACAACTGAATTTAAACCTGTTGAACTTACCGGTGCCGATAAAGGTAATATTGAGGTAGATACCTTTAATTATTACATCGGCGTATTGATAGACTAAGCGGTAATTACCAAAAGCAAAAATAAAGCCTGGTTAGTTTAAGCTCACCGGGCTTTATTTTTTGTCACGGATTATTGCCACGCATCATTATTTTATATTTGCTGCAACCTTATCAGGTTTCGCCACGTCTTATTTTTAAAACTGATGCATTATGAAATTAATGAATAAACTTTTACTGGCTACGGCTCTTTTAGCAAGCTGCGGCTATACCTATGCCATGCCAACGCCAATTGTTAAAACCCATGTCGCTGATATTGTTGATCGTCACCTTTCGGGCTTCAACGCTGTAAATGTTGCTGGTTCATTTGATGTGCAAATAACCCAGGGCAGTACAGAATCGGTAAAAGTTGAAGCGCCGGCTGATGTAATGGAGCACATTATAACAGAAGTAAATGGCGGCGTTTTAAAAATTTACAACAAGCATGATAGCTGGGATTGGAGCGGCTGGTGGGGACATCATAAAAAGATAATTATATACGTCAGCGTAAAGGATATCAACAGCGTTTACATTTCCGGCTCGGGCGATGTTGCCTTTAGAAATGGTCTTTCTGCCAATTCATTAAAATTAAAAATCAGTGGCTCGGGCGATATGGTGGGTAAAGTGAATGCTAAAACATTGGAGTGCAGCATCACGGGTTCGGGCGATATGAGCTTATCCGGGCATGCAGAAAGTTCAACCATTGACCTGGTAGGCTCAGGCGATTATAACGCCAAAAATTTGCTTACAGTAACCACAGCAGTACGTGTTTCAGGTTCAGGCGATGCCGAAGTTAATGCAAGCGATAAAATTGATGCGGCGGTTCGCGGTTCGGGAGACGTTCATTACACCGGCGCTGCACGTAACGTATCGAGCTCAAAAACCGGCAGCGGCGATATTTCTAGATTCTGAGTTGTTTGGAGACGCACTGCCCGGCAATGCGCCTCCAGCTATTCCAAATCATAGTATTATGATGCATTTGTGACGGATAACACAACAATGGCATTAGGCATTTCGGCTAATAGTTGTAATTTTACCGCCCAAATACCTCTATATGATTAAAAAGATTTACGCTATTGTAATTGCTTCTTTATTTGTAGTTTCTGCCTCTTTTGCGCAGGAAATATCAACCAAAACCCAGGCAACTACAAAAACCGATACTACCAAATCAAAACCGGCAGTTGCCGTTGCACCAGCCCCGGTAAAATACAGCACACTTGATATTCACTTTAATGGTCTGGCATTTTTGGATGACCATGAATATGATGCGCTAATCCCCTTGCGTAAAACCAATTCGGGAACGCGCACCGCTATTGACGTAGGTTATAATGTTGATAGTTTGAACAGCTTTGTTGTAGGTACAAATGCCCTGCACGAATTTGGAGGCGTTCCATATTTTGTTCAGGTCAATCCTGTTGCTTATTATCGCTTTAAAAGCAAAACATGGTTATTTAACGCAGGTGAATTTCCGCGGGATAGTTTACTTCAATTGCCACGCGGGTTATACAATGTTGACTCTGCTCAATACTACCGCCCTAATGTGGAAGGTTTATTGCTGCGTCACAAAGGCAAATACGCTGTAGAAACAGGATTTATTGACTGGATAAGCCGTCAAACACCAACAAACAGAAATCAGTTTATGGCAGGAGAATTGGGCATTATTATCCCTAATCCAGGTCATGCATTTTATATCTCCCATGCTTTCTTATTTGAACATAATGCAGGTTCAAAAAGCGATACTGCTGCCGATATACAAGATAGCGGAGGCGCCCAGTTACGGTTAGGTTTGGATTACAGTCACAAAACTATATTCGACTCTTTACGATTTGAAGCAGGTGGGCAGTTCACAGAACACCGTACACGTTCGCAATATCAGTTCCAGGCATCGTATGGATTTGTAGCCACAGTTTATATTGGATACAAGCGCTTCTCGCTTGAGGATCAGTTTTATGATGGCGATCCAAGTGATTTAACTTATGCCGATCCGTTTTACACCAAACCTATTTTTAACCGTGCCGATTTTATGTATACTGCGTTTGTTGGTAAACATTTAAAGGGACAGTTCTTTTTAGCTTTATACCAATCGCCGGCTCGTTTGCAAGATAGTGAACCGGGTTTTAAAATTGTTTATGACATCGGCAGAAAAACCCTTGCCCGCTTCAAAGATCCCGACTAAACAATAAATCCATCTAAATAAAAAATCCTTAGCACAGCATTACTTCAATGCCGTATTAAGGATTTTTCTTTTTAGATATCCCGTCGTCTAATCAACCGTCAACTTAATTATTCTGCTGTTTTTACTACCAGGGAAAGGATCAGTACGAATAGAAAAAATCACATCGAAATTACCTTTTTGAAGTGGTGCAATTAACGTGAACGGATAGTGCGTACTATCGCCCGGCTGTAGTTTAATATTGTTAAAACTATCAGGTGCTTTTTGCGTGCTAACCAATGTATCACCCTTAAAAAAACAGGCGTCCATTACTGCTTCATGGGTATAACCTTGTTTACTGAAGCTTATAGGATAAGGATATGGATTGGTTATTTTTAAATCAAAACTAATTTTCTGTCCGGCGGCAGTCTTTATTTTATACAATGATGTTTCAAACTTCACTTTTTGATAAGTGCGTACATCATTAACCCAGCCTCCATACCATGTTCCGGCAGGCAATTTAATCGTATCGGTCGACAGGCTTTTTATTGGATAATAAGTGAGGTAGTATACCCGCTTATGTTGCAGGCTATCCTCCATTGGCCAAATATCAAACTGCGTTAGGCGATAATACCGGGTATCATAGGCAAAGCACTTCAGGCTATTGGTGTAGTAATCATATTTAGATGGGTTTTGAAAACCCTCAATCATCACGACGTATGAGTCACCGGCTTTTTGCTTTATTACGTTTGCCCATTCTTTAAAGCCATAATAGCTTTTTAAATGCCCGTAAGTTTTGGCAAAACCAAAGCCTGCTATAATTATTATTCTTACTATTATAATAATACTCAGGTTAACTATGGCCAGAGGCATTAACCATTTTGGCCTGCCGCCCTGCTGTTTAAAATGAATAAGCACCAGCATTACCAGCGGCGCAAACAAAATAAATGTCCATTGTGGTTGCACTTCGCCTTTTGCACTGCTTATTAAAAAGAAAATGAAAGTACCCACACAATTAACCAACAGACACCTGATAAAAGCATCCTTTATACGTACCGTAAACGCTTTATAAAACAGAAACCAGCCAATTAACGGACCTGCCATCAGCAATTGCCCGGGGATGTACGAAAAGGTATTTAAAAAGCTGTAATGATCGGCAGAGCGTTCGAACAAATGGTAATTAACCGATGGGTAGCCATGCTGAACCTGCCAAACAATATGAGGTGCATATAATGCCAGGGCCAATATCACTATTACCCAAAACGACCATCGTTTTAACAATTTTAAATTGGCCAGCAGTGTAAAACCTATTACCAGTACGCCATTGTATTTACTGTACAACAACCCGGCAATTATCAATGCTAATACCAACGCTAACCATAGTTTATCTTCTTTAATGTATCGCTGATAAAAGAAATAAAACAAAACAGTGAAAAGGAACAACGGCGCATCGGGCGTGGTGGTAAAGCCATAAATATGAAATATAAAAACGCCGGATATTATCAGTACGAATGCTACGGCATCAACCGCGTATTTCTTTAAAATGAGCCATAACAGGTATATGGATACAGAGCTGGCTAAAACAGTAAGCATGCGTAGCCCAAATTCATTGTGCATTATACTATCGCCAATGCGGATAAAAAGGGCCACCATTGGGGGATGATCAAAATAGCCCCAGTCCAGATAGCGTGAGTAAAGCCAGTAATAAGCTTCATCGCCTTGGAGCTCCAGCGTGGAAGCCTGTATGGCATTTAAAAGTGTCCAAAACAGCAGAAAATAAAAAACGATCTTGTTTGATTGTGATGATTTATTTAGGGCGCTGTCTGTCATTTAATATGCGGTGAGTTTGAGTTGCAAAGTTAGCATAAAACCAATAAGGCTAACAGGCCGTCATAAGGATTTATTGGATGACCGAGCCATCGCATAAAACAAAAAAGCAGTGATAAATATTAATTTATCACTGCTTTTTTTGAGACTATTTGAGCTTAAAATATAATTTTCCCGAAAGATGTTACCAGTGATGCAATTCTTACTGCGTCAAAAATACGTTCTTCGGTAGTACCTAATTTTATCAGGGAGTCTTCATGCGCATTTACACACATTTCGCAACCGTTAACCGCGGATATGGCCAGGCTCATCAATTCAAAAAATTCTTTACCGGTTACTGGTTTCATCATTAACTGCATACGGATACGTGCAGGTATTTGTGTATACTTTTCCTTTTGGGTGAAGTGACGGAAACGGTAAAACACATTGTTTGATGCTAAAAGTGAAGCACAGCCTACAGCTTCGCCGGTTTCGGCGGGGGTAGCACCTTGCTCTTCAGCATAACGGGTAAAGAAATCAGTTAAAATGGTATTATTATTATTTACAGCTGTTGACAGCCCAAGCAGTGCACATTCTTTTGTACTCAGGTGCTCAGAAGTTAGTGTGCTGGTAAAATTCAGCTTCAAATCACGCAAATAGCGCGATTCGCCTTTTTCAAGCAGGGTTAAACTGCTGTTACGGTATGCAGTATCAATAACCAAACCTTGTAAAAGCTCGGTTATTAACTCGGTAGATTCGTTCATTTTCTAAATTATTTGGTATAAAAAATCCCCGCATTATATCAATACGGGGACCATATGCAGATATAAATTATACGGTGATAGTTTCTTCGCCTTTAACCCAGTTGCAAGGGCAAAGTTCGTCGGTTTGTAAACCGTCAAGTACGCGTAAAACCTCTTTAACGTTACGGCCTACGCTTAAATCGTTAACAGATACCCAACGGATGATACCTGTAGGGTCGATAATGAAAGTAGCACGGTAAGCAATTTTTTCATTTGGCTCTAATATGCCTAAATCTTCGGCTAATGATTTTGAAGTATCAGCAAGCATTGGGAATTTAAGGTCACGTAAATCAGCGTGATCTCTTCTCCATGCAGCGTGAACAAATTCAGTATCAGTTGAAGCACCAATTAAACGGGTATCACGGTCGCGGAATTCGCCATAGCTTTTGTTGAATTCAGCAATTTCAGTAGGGCAAACAAAAGTAAAATCCTTTGGCCACCAGAACATTACTGTCCACACGTTTTCGTCGTTCACCAAAAACTCGGAGGTGATGGTTTCAAACTCTTTGCCTTTTTCGATACTTACTACTGCGGTTTTAGAAAAGTCAGGGAATTTTTGTCCTATAGTTAACATATTGATAATTTTTTTATTTGTTTAATGCAAATATACCACTTTTTAAAGTGTGATTCTATATAAAGAATTGATACGATATAGTTAAAATCTATAATTATTGCTTTTAAACATCGTTTTTAATGATATGATAAAAAGCGTCTTTTTTGAGGCAAAAAAATTAGATGTTTTGAAAAAAGGCAGGGAAGAATTGTGAAAAATAAAATGCTATAGGCTATCAAAAACCGCGTCATTGCGAGGTACGAAGCAATTTATAAGCTATGCAAGTCAACGAAGATTGATTTCGTTAAATAAAGTAATTTCGCATTAATGATTGTCCCAAGTAGAGATGGCTTCGTTCCTCGCCATGACGATCTCATCCCTAAAACAAAAAACCCAGCTAAAGCCGGGTTTCAATATCAGGAAATTGTTATTGATTATACACCTAACAACAATCTAGCCGGGTCTTCCAGCAGTTGTTTTACCCTTACCAGGAAGCTAACCGATTCACGACCATCAATAATACGGTGATCATAAGAAAGTGCCAGGTACATCATCGGGCGGATAACTACTTGTCCGTTTACAGCAACCGGGCGCTCAATGATATTGTGCATTCCCAAAATGGCTGATTGCGGTGAGTTCAATATCGGGGTCGACATCATGGAACCAAAAACACCACCATTGGTGATGGTAAAGGTACCGCCTGTCATTTCTTCAAGAGTCAATTTATTTTCGCGTGCTTTAAGAGCAAGGGCGGCTACTGCTTTTTCAATATCAGCCAGGCTCATGCTTTCGGCATTGCGGATAACCGGTACTACCAGACCTTTAGGCGCTGATACTGCTATAGAAATATCAGCAAAGTTGCTGTACACCACTTCTTCGCCTTCAATACGTGCGTTAACAGCAGGCCAGTCTTTTAATGCCTCGCAAACGGCTTTGGTAAAGAAGGACATAAAGCCCAAACCCACACCATGTTTTTCTTTAAATTTATCTTTGTATTTGCTGCGGATCTCCATAATTGGCGACATGTCAACCTCGTTAAAAGTGGTTAACATCGCTGTTTCATTTTTCACAGCTACCAAACGTTTAGCAACTGTTTTACGCAATGAAGACATTTTTTCACGGCGATCACCACGCGGACCAGTTGATGCGGGAGCCGGTTTAGGGCTTACTATCTCAGGTTTTGCACTGGCAACTTCCAGCTTCTGCGCTTCCTTGCTAATTTGTGGGTTCTCTGATGCCTTTTCAGCCAACAGGGCATCTTCTTTAGTTATGCGGCCGGCAACACCAGTACCTGATACAGATTTAGTATCGATACCTTTTTCGGCCAATATTTTAGCCGCTGCGGGCGAAGGAGTGCCCGAAGCATAAGTTGTTTGCTTTGATGAGCTTTCGGCAGTTGCAGCAGGTGCGCTTACAGTAGCAGCAGCTTTAACAGCGCCGGCACCTTCAATAGTACAAATTACTGCACCTATTGGTAATACATCGCCTTCTTTAGCTAATGTTTTTAAAGTACCGGCTTTTTCGGCAGTTAATTCAAAAGTAGCTTTATCTGATTCCAGTTCGGCAATGGCTTCATCCATAGCAACAGCATCACCATCTTTCTTTATCCAGCGCGATAAAGTAACTTCGGTAATTGACTCACCTACCGGTGGAACTTTAACCTGTAACGAGCCACCAGCGGGAGCACCATTTACCGGGGCCGGAGCAGGTGCATTTGCAACAACTTCTGGCTGAGGTTGTGCGGCTGGCTTAACCTCACTTGCTGCGGCTGTGCCACCATCTTCAATAGTGGCAACAACAGCGCCAATAGGCAATGTATCGCCCTCTTTAGCTACAGTTTTTAAAATTCCGGCTTTTTCAGCGGTAAGTTCAAAGGTTGCTTTATCTGATTCTAACTCGGCAATTACTTCATCCATTTTAACCGCATCGCCATCTTTTTTTATCCAGCTTGACACAGTTACTTCCGTAATTGATTCGCCTACCGGCGGAACTTTGATAGTTAAACTCATATTTGAATTTTTGTATGTATTAAATAGAGACGCCGTGTACGGCGCCTCTACAATGAATATCTATTTAATAATGATCAAATCAATCGGCTCCAACATTGGCCATTTTTTCGGCTGTTTGCTTTACGGCAGCTTTTACCGCCTTACCTGCAGGTGCCTCAAAAGCCTTTGAAACAATGTGTAATTGTTGTGCTGCGTGTTGTTTTGCAAAACCGGTAGCAGTGCTACTGCCCTCGTGACGCGAAATAACATTCAGGTTAATTACTTTATCATTATGGAATTTGCGGCAAATGTACGGCCATGCACCCATATTTTCCGGCTCTTCCTGTACCCAGAAAAATTCAGTAGCCTTATTATATTTTGCTTTTACTTTTAATATCTGTACTACTGGTGTTGGATATAATTGCTCAACCCTTACTATGGCCACATCCTTACGTTTATCGGCTTGTTGTTTTTCAAGCAAATCGTAATAAATTTTGCCGGTACAAAGTAATACGCGTTTTACTTTTTTAGGGTCAGCATAAGTATCATCAATTAACTCGTGGAACTTACCTTCAGTAAACTCTTCCAGTTTAGATACACATTTTGCGCTACGTAATAAACTCTTTGGTGTAAAGATGACCAACGGTTTGCGGAAATCTCTCAGCATTTGTCTTCTCAAAATATGGAAGAAGTTGGCAGGAGTAGTGCAATTTGCAACCTGGATATTGCTATCGGCACAAAGCTCAAGGAAACGCTCCACACGTGCTGATGAGTGTTCAGGCCCGGCGCCTTCATAACCGTGAGGCAATAACATTACCAAACCATTACCGCGTTGCCATTTAGTTTCGGCACTGGCTATGTACTGGTCAATTATAATTTGCGCTCCGTTAAAGAAATCGCCAAATTGTGCTTCCCAAAGAGTTAATGCGTTAGGGTTCGCCAGGGCATAACCATATTCAAAACCTAAAACACCATATTCAGATAGCAAAGAGTTATAAATGCTGAATTTAGCAGCATCCTCAATGGTATCAAAGGGATTATACTCATCTTCCGAATCAACCAGCGTTAACACAGCATGACGGTGAGAGAAAGTACCGCGTTTTACGTCTTCACCACTTAGCCTAACCGGATGGCCTTCTTTTAACAAGGTACCGTAAGCAAGTAGCTCGCCCATAGCCCAGTCAAACACATGGGTTTGAGTAAGCATTTTATTGCGCTCTTCAAACAGCTTTTCAATTTTTTTGAAAAACTCTTTTCCCTTAGGTAAAACCGTTAACCTTTCACCAACCGCTAACAGCTCTTCTTTTGCAACTGCAGTATCAACAGGTGTAAAAAACTCCCTGGTGCTGGCTATGTGCAAGCCCTGCCAGGCACCTTCAAACATTTGAATGGTATCGGTAAACCTGTCTTCGGCCTTCGATTCTTCTAATTTTTGTTGTAAATCGGCACGGAAAGTTTTTTCCAATTGCGCGGCATAATCGGCATTTATACTGCCTTCGCTCAGTAATTTTTGCTTGTAAATTTCAAGCGGGTTAGGGTGGGCCTCTATCGCCTTATACAATAATGGCTGAGTGAATTTTGGCTCGTCAGCTTCATTATGTCCATATCTGCGATAGCACAAAATATCAATAAACACATCCTCATGAAACACCTGGCGGTATTCCATTGCGAGGTTTACTACATAAGCCAATGCTTCAACATCATCACCATTTACGTGGAACACCGGCGATAACACTGTTTTTGCCACATCGGTACAATAAGTACTTGAACGGGCATCTTTAAAGTTGGTAGTAAAACCTATCTGGTTATTTATAACAATATGGATAGTACCACCTGTACGGTAGCCATCCAGTTTTTCCATTTGTAAAACCTCATATACAATTCCCTGGCCTGCTATTGAAGCATCACCATGAATAAGTATAGGGGCAATTTTGGCATGATCGCCTTTATATTTAAAATCAATTTTTGAGCGGGTTAGGCCTTCAACAACCGGGTCAACTGCTTCCAGGTGACTTGGGTTAGGGCAAAGGCTCAAGTGCACTTTTTTTCCACCAACGGTAACCACATCGGTTGAGTAACCCAGGTGATATTTTACGTCGCCGCTAAATGGGGTATCTTCGTCAAAATTTTTACCTTCAAATTCTAAAAAAACCTCTTTGTAAGGTTTTTCCATAATGTTGGTTAGCACGTTCAACCTTCCGCGGTGAGCCATACCAATCACAAATTCCTCAATGCCCAGTTCTGATCCATTCTCGATAACAGAGTCAAGCGCAGGAATAAGCGCTTCGGCTCCTTCGAGCGAAAAGCGTTTTTGGCCCAGGAATTTAGTACCTAAAAAGTTTTCAAATACAACCGCTTCATTCAGCTTATTCAGCATCAGTTTTTTCTGTTCAACTTTGAATGACGGCGTATTGCGTTTGCTTTCCATTCTATCCTCAAACCATTTTATTTTAATGGGATTGCGGATGTAGCGGTATTCGGCACCTATTGCCTGGCAATAAGTATCTTCCAGCAACTGACGAATGTCGCGCAGTTTAGCGGGGCCGAGGCCAACTTCAACACCGGCGTTAAAAACGGTGTCCATATCGGCATCGCTTAAACCAAATGTTTCCAATTCTTTACCGGGGAAGTACTTGCGCCTTTCGCGAACGGGATTTGTTTTAGTGAATAAATGGCCGCGTGTACGGTAGCCATCTATCATATTAAGCACATTTATTTCCTTTAAAAAGTGCTCGGGTGTACCTGTATTTTGGGCGACCGGTGCTTGCGCATCGCGGCCAAAATCAAACCCTTCAAAAAATTTTTGCCATCCAAAGTCAACCGATTCAGGGTCTTTTTTATATTCTTCGTATAAGGAATCAATGTAGGCAGCGTTTCCGCTATTTATATAATTTAGACGATCCATGGAAACCAATCTTTAAAACGGTACAAAAGTAAGCATATCGGTTTACAAACTTTATAATTTATTAATAAAACTTAACCGACTTTCAATTTGACACTTTAATTGTTACAACCGTTTAACGAATATCCGCTTTTAAAGGTTAAAGGAATGTCAATTTTTGTGATGTAACATTTAGCAAGCCTATAACAGTTATCAAGCCGCTATAGTATGTTCACATTCAAAAAAACTGATGAAATACCAAAGAAAAAGTCCGGAATATATTTCCGTCTTTTAGTGAAATAGCTTGTGGAGGAAGCTGCGTACATAAGAGATCCCCTCAAACAGAACTGCCAGCACACCTATTATTACCGTAAATTGTTCAAATGAGTTCATAATACTTATTTAGACGCTAACTTTTAAATAAAGTTACACCTTACCGGTTTATTTTAATGCAACAGTATCTGAAAAATCCTCGTAATCAATACTCTTTACCGCCGGCAGCCAGGTATCAATATAATCGCTTCTTAGCTCCAATTCAATAGCAGGTTTGGCAACAATGGCATATTTGCTCTCGCGGGCATCATTAACCCCGGCTATAAAGGCCCAATTACCCCAATTGCTGGCCGGTGAATAATCTATCAGCTTCTCTTCAAAATAAGCCGCACCTTTTTTCCAGTCAACTTTAAGGTCGTTCACCAAAAAAACGGCTACCACCTGCCTGCTATAGTTATTAATAAAGCCTGTAGCATTTAGCTCGTGCATTATAGCGTCAATAAGCGGCACACCGGTTTCGCCATTTTTCCAGCTTTCAAAAAGATCATCCTGACTATCGGCCAACAACAATTGCTCATCATCATTTTTAGCAGCAATAAATTTCTGTCCGTGTTTTTTAAACATAAACCTGAAATAATCGCGCCATAATAAATCAAGTACTAGCGAATTAAAATAATTAGCAGGGGCCGAATGCTGATGTTTGTTAATTTCCCAATATACCTGCCTCAACGAAATACAGCCCAAAGATATCCAGGGCGATAATTTTGAAGACGGTGCCCCCGCCGACTGATTGCGGCCAGCCTTACCATTGGCGCTTTGAAGATTGATTGAAAAAACCTGTTCCAATTGTGCCAATGCAGTTGTTTCGCCGCCAATAAATATTGTGGACAGGCGGGTATCATCAACCACCTCATCAAGGCCCAGCATTTGCAAGGTTGGCAGCTCGCCGGCATCGGTAATTACCGGGGTGTTTATAATTTCGGGCGTACCAATACAGGGACGCACATCGCTGTCGCGCTCAACCTTCTTTTTAAAAACAGCAAAGCTATCCGGAATGTCTTTTATCGGGAATGGCAAATCCTCTTTATGGTATAAAGTGTGACCGATAAAATGCTTTAAATTCAGCCTCATTTTCCATAAAGCTGTTTCCACCTGCTCGGATATATCCGTTTCCTCGTGTGCTACCTCGCGGTGGTGATAAACTTCATTTACGTGGTATGCTTCGGCAAGCTGCGGTATTATTTCGGCCGGGTTACCGACACGTACAATCAGATCGCCGCCAATTAATTTCAAATTCTTTCGCAGGTCGGCTACAGATTCAAGCAGGAAGCGGGCACGCAGGTTACCCGTTTTTGGATTGCCTGAAACATTCTTTTTGAAATAGTAGGGATCGAAACAATATACGGGCAATACTTTATCTGCTTTACGAACCGCTTCTAACAAAATTTCATTATCACGAATACGTAAATCATTCCTAAACCACACCAATATCGTTCTTTCACTCATTGTAAATTCAAAGGGATTAAGTGAATTGCAGTGCACAAATTTGCAATTTATTTAGTTGTAATCAACATTTGTAAGCAATATTTGACGTATGCTAAACATTTTGTTCAATTTTACGCCAATAAAGGCACATTCGCCACACCTGTGTTTTACGCTAATCAATGGAGATGAGTTTCATAACGATGGTTTAAAACCCATCGCTATATCGTTACAAACATGATATTACATCGTTTGTACTATCGCCTAAAACAAATCGTTAATTATAGAGTATGATGACATTTTCATTGTGATTATGTTATACTTTTATATTTATCAATAAAATTACCTGCTATGGCCACTGTAGAAAGCATCCAGAAAGCATATATAGATTTTGTACTTACAGAGGGCGAACAGCCTAAGTCGGTTTATATTTTTGCTAAGAAAAACAAAATGCCCGAGGAAGAATTTTATCGCTTCTTTGCTTCGTTCGATGCTATCGAACAAAACATCTGGACAAATTTTGCGGTAAAAACCATCGCCGAAATAAAAACCCAGGAAGTTTGGGCGCAATATACCTCGCGCGAAAAAGCTTTATCGTTTTTTTATAGCTTTTTTGAGCTGATTAAAGGCAGCCGCAGCTTTGTGGTATACAGTGTAAAAAAACAACCCAAAAGCTTTTCTACCCCGCAAACATTTAGCGGTATAAAAGAAGTTTTTGAAAACTTTTGCCAGTTGCTTATTGCAGAAGGCATTGAATCGAATGAGCTTTCGGAGCGTAAATTCTTCTCCAACCGTTATAAAGATGCACTTTGGGTACAATTGGTGTTTATACTTAATTTTTGGATAAACGACAACTCTACCGGCTTTGAAAAAACAGACGAAGCTATTGAAAAAGGTATCAACGTTACTTTCGATCTTTTCCAGCGTTCTCCTATTGACAACCTGTTTGAGTATGGTAAATTTTTAGCCAAACATGGCGGTCTTAAAGAAAGCATGGGATTTGGAAGCAACTAATAACTTCGCAGTAATTTTTGATATGGATGGTACGCTGATTGACAACACCCCATATCACTACAAATCATGGCAAGCACTTTTTAAAAAGTACAATAAAGGTGAGCTAAGCAAAACAACTTATTATACCGAAATAAGCGGTGTACCGATAATAGAAACCCTGAAAAGGCTTTTTAATAGCGATGATGAAACAACCCTGAAAAGTCTGCTTAACGAAAAAGAAAGCTATTACCGCGAATTATATGCACCGCATGTAACAGCGATAAAAGGCTTGGAAAGCTTTTTAACCGGATTAAAAAATGCCGGAATAAAAATGGCTATGGCAACCTCAGCAACTTTTGAGGATATTAATTTCATACTTGACCGCGTGCCGATAAGGAGTGATTTCGAAGAGATTGTAAATACAAGCATGGTGAGCAGGCAAAAGCCCAACCCCGACATATTTTTAAAAGCTGCCGAAATACTAAACATGCCGCCCGAAAAATGTGTGGTATTTGAAGATTCATTGGCCGGGCTCAAAGCCGGCAACAGCGCAGGTATGAAAGTTGTAGCGATCACAACCGGGCATCCGGCGGCCGATTTGCATCCGGCAAACCTGGTGATTGATGATTATACAGGGCTTGACGTGCAAGCGCTTGCCGCATTATTTAAATAACAGAAATATGAGTGATACGCCGAAAGAACAAAACAGCATACCTACCACCAAAGTACAACGTTCGGCTAAGTTTGTAAAAACCGGGTTAAAGGTTGGGGGCAATTATATAAAACATTATTCCAAAAAACTGTTTAATCCAGATATGGATAATTCAGAACTGAATGAAGATAATGCTGCCGATATTTATGAATCACTAAGCGAATTAAAAGGCAGTGCATTAAAGGTGGCGCAAATGCTCAGCATGGATAAAAACCTGCTGCCGCAAGCCTATACCGATAAATTCTCGCAATCGCAGTATAACGCCCCGCCACTCTCAGGTCCACTTATTGTACAAACCTTTAAAAAGTATTTCGGCAAATCGCCTGATAAAATTTATGATAAGTTTAATGTCCGCTCATCCAACGCTGCATCTATAGGTCAGGTTCACGAAGCAGAGTTGGATGGCAAAAAACTGGCCGTAAAGATTCAGTATCCCGGCGTAGGCGATTCTATCTCATCTGATTTAAAACTAGTAAAACCATTCGCTTTCCGCCTGCTGGGTATGAGCGAAAAGGAACTGGATGTTTATATGAAGGAAGTAGAAGAGCGCCTGCTGGAAGAAACCGACTACGAACTGGAAGTACGCCGTTCCATCGAATTTTCAACTGCTTGTGCCAATCTGGATAATGTGGTTTTCCCTAAGTATTATCCAGAATTATCCAGCAAACGTATTATCACAATGGACTGGCTGGAAGGGCAGCATCTGCGCGAGTTTTTAAACACCAATCCATCGCAGCAGTTGAGAAACACTATTGGGCAGGCCTTGTGGGATTTTTATAACTTTCAACAACACGAGCTACGTGCCGTACATGCCGACCCGCATCCCGGCAATTTTATGATAACACCAGAGGGCAAACTGGGTATTATTGATTTTGGTTGCATTAAGGAAATGCCGGAGGACTTTTATTATCCTTTCTTTTCGCTTACCTCATCCAACTTAATGGATAATAAGGACGAGACCATAAAAGCCTTCCGCCAGCTGGATATGATCCATAAGGATGATACCACGGCGCAGATTGAGTTTTATTATTCGATGTATAAGCAGATGATCGGCCTGTTTGCCAAGCCTTATATTAATGATCGTTTCGACTTTAGCCAGACTGTCTTTTTTGAGGAACTGTATGGCTTTGGCGAAAAAGTATCCAAAATGCCCGAGTTTAAACAGGCACGAGGCGTAAAGCACTTTATTTATGTAAACCGCACCAATTTTGGCCTTTACAATATTCTGCATGAGCTAAAAGCCGAGGTTAAGACGGATACTTTTAAGCCACATGTCTTGGAGCAGTTTGCGTGAACAGTTGGCAGTAGGCAGTTATTACGGGGAGACTTCTTTTAGATGGTCTAAAATACATTTAAAGATTAATGATCTTTTTAAAATTGCCAAATCATAATTTATACTCATTTTAGGGTAATAAAAACCATTTACTATGCTACTCAAAAACACCTTCGTACATCATGTGCATCTGTGGCTTAAAGATAAAGCCGATAAACAAAAATTAATTGAAGGCCTATACACCCTGGTGCCTATTAGCCATATCCGCGATATTCATATCGGTGTTGTGGCCGAAACTTTTCGCGATGTGGTTGACCGCTCCTATGATGTATCGCTTTTAATCTTATTCGACACTCCCGAAGCACAGGAAGCTTACCAGGTTGATCCTACCCATTTGCTATTTGTAGAAAACTATGCAAAACCGCTGTGCAGTAAGGTTGTTGTATCTGATAGTGTAAACATATTTTAGTTCATAGTTGATGGTTCATTGATCATAGTCAAAATTATTCCCCTATCAATGAATTATAGACTGTTGACTATCAAATAAAAAACATGAATCCTGTTTCAAAATCAATTCTCCTTACCGGCGGTACGGGTCTTATCGGGCTTAGTCTTACCGAAAAATTACTGGAAAAAGGTTATCTCGTGAGCCATTTAAGCCGCTCGCCGGGTAAAGATGAAAGGGTGAAAACTTTTTTGTGGGATATTGACAAGGACCAGATCGACGAGCAGTGTGTTGATGGAGTCGACATAATTATTCACCTTGCCGGAGCGGGTATTGCCGATAAACCATGGACGGAAGAACGCAAACGCGAACTGATCGACAGCCGCGCAAAATCTATACAACTGGTTTATGAATTGCTTGGTGAAAAAAACCATCGGGTAAAGTCTGTAATTTCAGCATCGGCTATAGGTTATTATAGCGACAGAGGGGATGAACTGTTAACCGAAGAAAGCGCACCCAATACCGATTTTATGGCCGAATGCTGTGTGGACTGGGAAGCTGCTGTTGATAAAGGCAAAGAACTGGGGTTGCGCATAGTAAAATACCGTACCGGCGTAGTACTGGATAAAGGTGGTGCGCTGGCTAAGATAGAAATGCCCATAAAATTATGGGTAGGTTCGCCCTTGGGTTCAGGCAAGCAATGGATACCGTGGATACACTGGCGGGATGTGATGGATATGTATCTTTTTGCCATCGATAATGAAAATCTGGAGGGCGTTTATAACATGGTTGCTCCTAACCCGGTTACCAATAAACAACTTACCCAGGCAATTGCTAAACAATTGCACAAACCCTTATGGGCACCCAACGTTCCTGCCTTTTTACTAAAATTGATTATGGGCGAAATGAGCACCATTGTATTAGGCAGCACCAAAGTATCGGCACAAAAAATAATCGGAGCCGGTTTTAAATTTAGCTATCCCGAAGTGCCGGAGGCGTTGAAGAATATTTATGGATAATAACAAGGCTGTAGCTATTTTTTGGTTCAGGCGCGATTTGCGTTTGGATGATAACGCTGGTTTATACCATGCCTTAAAAAGCGACTTGCCAGTATTGCCCATATTTATTTTTGACAAAGACATTCTCAATTGTTTAGAAGATAAAGACGATGCCCGGATAACTTTCATTTATGAAACCATTGAAAAGTTAGATGCAACATTGCAAAAACTTGGCAATAGTTTATTGGTTCTTTATGACACACCTGAAAATGCCTGGAAAACTATCTTGAGCAAATACAATATTAAAGCAGTTTATACCAATCATGATTACGAGCCATACGCCAAAACGCGCGATGAAACAATTGCCGGGCTTTTGTCTAAACAAAATATCAGCTTTAATACCTATAAAGATCAGGCCATTTTTGAAAAGGATGAGGTAGTGAAAGATGATGGTAAGCCTTACACTGTTTATACACCTTATAATCGTAAATGGTATGGCAAGCTCACACCGTTTTATTTTAAGGCTTATCCAAACCAAAAATATTTCTTTAATTTTTTAAAGACTAAGCCATTACCGCTACCCGCTTTAAAAGATTTGGGGTTCGAAAAAAGCAAACTGGAGTTTCCACCCGTTAAATACAAAGAGTTAATACCTGATTACGCTGAAAAACGGGACTTTCCCGCTATAAAAGGAACTTCACACATTGGTTTGCATTTACGTTTTGGTACCGTAAGCATCAGGGAGCTTGTGCGTACGGCTTACACTTTTAAAGAGAAGACCTGGCTCAATGAACTCATTTGGCGCGAGTTTTATATGATGATATTGTATCATTTCCCACAAACCGTAAATAACGCCTTCAGGTTAGAGTACGACCGCATTAAATGGGTCAATAATGAACAACAATTTGAAGCCTGGTGCAGGGGGGAAACGGGTTTCCTATTGGTAGATGCAGGCATGCGCGAGCTAAACGCTACGGGCTATATGCACAACCGCGTGCGGATGCTGGCAGCCAGCTTTTTAAGCAAACACTTGTTGATAGACTGGCGCTGGGGTGAGCGTTATTTTGCCCGAAAACTGCTGGACTACGAAATGGCTAGCAACGTTGGCGGCTGGCAATGGTCGGCCGGATGTGGTACAGATGCTGCGCCTTATTTCAGGATATTTAGTCCCGATGCACAGCTGAAAAAATTCGATCCTGAGCTTAAATACATCAAAAAATGGGTTCCGGAATATGCCGATTTCAGCAAATATCCACAACCCATTATTGATCACGCTTTTGCCCGTGACAGGTGTTTAAAAGTATTTAAGGAGGCTTTATCAGGATAAAATAAAAGTGGGGTTTGAATATTTGCTTTAAGCTGATATTCAAACCCCATTATTTAACAACACGTTAAATTACTCGTTGGTTACATAAAACTTAGCACCATTTAGTTTATAACCGCTGGGAACCGTGGTCGAAGTAGCGTAATAGTAATCACCATTAGAAGAGTTAAAAAACTCATAAACTTCAGTTAAGACAGCAATGGGCGGCGCTGCTGCGCAACCGATTATTGATTCATAAGTAAACCCATCTGGAACAGCACCAGGCGTTGTTGTATAATAGTGAGCTCCAGAGGAGCTTTGATAATACCGATAAATCGGATTCAATTGGTTAGCCGGATAAGCTTCTACATATCCCAATATTCCGTTTTGAACCCAGCCGTTCCCACCGGACCCCAGTTCGGTAGCACTTGTGGTATAAAAATGCAAGTGCGTTTTTGTATTGTAATACTCATACATAGGAATATCTTCCGCTTTTAAGTTAAAAGCAAATCCAACTAAGCAAAATAAAATAACAAGGGTTGTTTTTTTTATGTGATTATTGATAAGGTTAATTAATGCGCCAAATTAAAAAAAACAAACCAATGGTTAATAAAATTTATTTAAAAAATTTATTATTTCCTAATACATTAAAAAACAAGCAATTCGGGGATTGATGCTTAAAAAAACAATTAAAAACTGATATAAAATAAAAATGGTATTTAAATACTGTTGATCAATACTTAAATACCATTTTTAAAAAGGAAACTGTTTATGGCGTAACAGAAGCAATTACAAATGTAAACCTTAAAACACTATTAGCAGGTACAGTAACCGACTGACCATATTGATTGGCGGCCGTTTGCGAAGCTGTGCCATACCCCCCTTTCGATGGAATAAGAATGGATATCTTAGTTCCAACACTTGATTGACTTTCTATTAGTGCGCTTTGTACACCTGCTACCAGTCCATTTACGTCAGACGGCACCGAAACCGTGGCGTTCTGGTCACTAAAAATAACCCCATTTATCATTTGGCCTGTGTTATAATAAGTAAGTGTACTGTTGAAATTGATATAATCATTGCTTGTTGGCGCGGTTAATACCTTATAGTAAGTACCATAAGCATTAGCATTGTCGGTAATTTTGGTATAGCCGGTCATGGCATTTGCAGTCATGTATTTTTGTATTGACAGATCATCATAAGCAGGCTGATTATCAACTATATTAACATAATAATCAAGGCACTCATTACCGCCAATACGGGTATTAGCAACCTGCGAGCTTCCTGAACCGGTACCATTTACACCATAAGCCAGGTGAGATGGTATTAAAACACGCATCCGGCCGCCGCTGTATTTTAAGTCGTTTATAATAGCAGTTTGCAAACCTAATGGCAGGTTATCAGTTGATATGTGACCCAAATAATCATAAAAGTGATTATTTATAGTATCTGATGAAGTGTATGTCCCGTCAAATGTTTGCACAGTATATACCATTGAAATTTGGGTTGGGTAGGTTAACCTGGCTCCTGTTCCGGGTGTAAGTATCTGATAGTATATGCCGGTGGTGTCGCCGCCTACGGTGTCTCTTACCATTCCGGTTATCCCCTGCGATTTTATATAATTTAATATCTGCTGCTGATCATATTGTTTAATATCAGGCTCAATTTTATTTTTCCGGCATGATAGTAATCCTAATACACAAAATAATAAAAGAATAAAAGTTGTTTGTTTCATTTGTAATATTTGTTTTTAAACGGCTAATCAGCCTGCATTATCATACTATCTTTTATTATAGTTTTTAAATACGCTTTTTAATTTGTTATGTTAAATATGGTAATCCTAAATATCAATACTGCATTTGCAGGCAATCCTATTTGTGGCTGCGCGTAAGGCCCGTAAGCGTACTTCGAAGGCACATATAACGTTAACGTACCCCCAACACCAACCTTAGCAGCCGGCAAACCCAATTGCCAGCCCCTTATCACTGAGCCTAAAACAAAGGAGGGATGGAAATTATTGGGCGGCGTATCTGTTTCTGCAAATACCGCCCCTAATGTTCCATTTGTATTTAACAGGGTGCCCGTATAACCCATTGTTACCAGGGTTGAGCTGGTGTACAAATTTACTCCCGTGCCAACGGTATCAACCGTGTAATAAATCCCGGTTGCCACACCTGATGAATCTACCTCTGTTGCAGTTATATTGTTATTTTTTAAATAACCAGTTATGATTTTTTCATCAATACTCAACTGCGCACTTATCTGGTCAGCACTATTTGATGACTTACTGCAGCCTGACAAACCAGCAGCGAAAAGCAATAAAATTAACAGTATCCGGTTCATCCGTTGTTCTTCTCCAATTCAGTTAATTTTGCCTTTTGTAAACTCAGCTGCATTTCATTACAGCCTGCTATTATGCACAGCTGTTTCAAACGGCAAATTTATTCTTTTATAATTCAAAAACAGCAGCTTAACATTTTTTAACAATTATTATCTGTTAAGCAATGTAATTTGCTGTAAAACTCAACCCATTAACGTGCAATTTTAAATAAACGTGTACTAATTTTTGAATTGTTATGGATGATTTATATCAAACGAGAAGCCACTTCCAATCGCTCAAGCTATTCAGGTTTATAATTGAGCGTAAGCTGATTTATTTTTTTGAGCGTTTTTACCAGGTATTCTTTATCGGCTTCGCTGATGTGACTGTTAAGATAGTTATTAAACTGCTTAACAACTGTTCTGGCCATTTGCCGTTTTTCTTTACCCAGCGGCGTCAAATATATCTTAACCGAGCGCTTGTCGCCTTCGTTAGATTCCCGGTATATCAATCCCGATTTTTCTAATTGACGCAGCATACGCGAAAGGCTTGTTGATTTGAGTCCCAGCAACGCCGCTGCCTGCGAAACAGTTGTGCCATCCTGCTCATCAATATTAATAAGCAGGTAACCAATGGATTGCGTTATGCCAAAATCAGTTACCAACTGGTTGTACCGGTTAGCAACTGTTTGCCAAACTATTTTTAAAAAATAGTCAATCGTTTCCTGGTGTTTTACGCTACCCTGCATAACCAACAAACATAAACTACGCAAACTAAATATGCAAGTGGAAAATGAGTCCATAGTCCATAGTCCATAGTCCATAGTCCATAGTCCATAGTCCATAGTCCATAGTCCATAGTCCATAGTCCATAGTCCATAGTCCATAGTCCATAGTCCATAGTCCATAGTCCATAGTCCATAGTGGGAATTGGCGTTGGGATGTATTGTTTTATTTATTTACAAATAGTTTGTTCATTATGAAACTAAAAACCCAGCGCCGTGTCATCGCCACGCGGGTCAGCACCGCCCTGGTAACCATCTTTAGTAACCAAAATAGCGTCAACTCTGCCAATGGTTCCGCGCGATACTACTTTATATCCTTTTTGCTGCAAGGCATTAATAGTAGCGCTATCCAATGCGTCTCTTTCTGTTTCCACATCATCGGGCAGCCATTGGTGATGAATACGTTTGGCACTAACGGCCTGCTGCATATCCATATTAAATTCAATTACATTTAATATGGTTTGAAATACTGAGGTGATAATGGTTGATCCTCCAGGCGTACCTACCACCATAAACAGCTTACCATTTTTTTCAACAATGGTTGGCGTCATGGACGATAGCATCCGTTTATTGGGTTGAATACTATTGGCTTTGCCGCCGGTTACGCCGTACATATTGGGTACGCCGGGTTTGGAGCTAAAATCATCCATTTCATTATTCAGCAGGAAACCGGCACCGCTAACAAATATTTTCGACCCGAAAGAATCATTCAGCGTAGTGGTAATAGAAACCGCATTCCCTTGTTTATCAACAATAGAATAGTGGGTGGTTTGATCACTTTCGTACCCAACAAATTTTCCTGGTTCAATGCTGGCGCTTGGTGTAGCGGCATTCCAGCTAAAACTTTTCATTCGTGAGTCAATGTACGCAGGGTTCAAAAGGCTGTCAACCGGTACTTTAAAAAAATCAGGATCGCCAAGGTATTTAGATCTGTCGGCATAAACCCTGCGCTCGGCTTCCGTCATTAGCCGTATGGTGGAGTCGGTATTATGTCCCATTTGTTTGAGCGGATATGGTTCTACCGAGTGCAATAATTGCAATAAGGCTATACCTCCGCTTGAAGGCGGCGGCATGGCTATAATTTTGTATCCTTTGTAGGTGCCGGTAATAGCTTTGCGCCAAACCGAATGGTAGTTATCCAAATCAGCCTGCGCTATCAGGCCGTTGCCATTGTTCATTTCTGTTATTAGTTCATCAGCAACTTTTCCTTTGTAAAAACCATCGCGACCGTTGTCTCTTATCAACTCTAATGTTTTGGCCAAGTCTTCCTGAACCAACAAATCACCTTCTTTCCAATCGCCATCTTTCAACAGGTAATTCTTTCCCAAATTCAACTTTATAAACTGATTACGGTTATGATTAAGCGCCGAAGCCAGCTTGGCTGTTATTTTAAAACCATTACGGGCCAGATCAATGGCCGGCTGAACCAGGTCGGCCCATTTCAAACTGCCATATTTATTGTGTGCCTCAACCATTCCGTCAACCGATCCCGGAACACCCGAGGCCTGATGAGTTGATATACTCATATTGGGTATAACGTTTCCGGCACTATCCAAGTACATATTGGTAGTAGCCCTGGCAGGTGCTTTTTCCCTAAAATCAAGGGTATTGGTATTACCAGTTGCTGAGCGATAAACCATAAATCCACCGCCGCCTATATTGCCGGCCTCGGGATATGTAACTTCCAGTGCAAATTGTACTGCCACAGCAGCATCAACGGCATTTCCTCCTTTTTTCAAAACATCAAGACCAACTTTCGAAGCCTCGGGTGTGGCGCAAACAACCATGCCATTATGATAGGCGGTATTATCCTGCGCAATAGTGGTTTGTACGATGACCATTGCTGGCAAAAACACAAACATCATTTTTCTAAAACAAGTATAAAATTGGGGGATTAAGGCAGAGCCGGACTGATGATTCATGAAAATTAAAATTATTCCGACTAATTTATCATTTTCAGCCGGATATTAAGCATCGGCGGCTCACGATGTATATCGAACGATTCAATTTTCATTTGTTTTTACTTAGGCGACAAGCTTAAAACCCGTTGATATAGAATCTTACACTTTTTTATTATATATTGACAATCAAATACTTACATTTAAAAAAACACAGAACTTTGATAAAAATGTCATAAAACCGCAATTTCGCCGTTCAATTTCAAAATCATCTATGAAAAAAATACTATTCAATTTATTTGTTTTAACGTCATTTTTACTGATAAGCACTCACTTAAAAGCGCAATCATCTGCTGACAATTACAGCACGGCCATAGGTTTTAAATTTGGCGGATATGAAGACGGAGTTTCTGTAAAATACTTCACCAATCCTGACGTGGCTTTGGAAGGTGAATTAGGTTTCAGGGAACATGGTGTGGTGGTAACGGGCCTATACGAATTTCATCAGGAAGCATTCAATGTACCCGAACTGAGATTTTATTACGGAGCCGGGTTTCACATCGGCGCCATTGGCAGTGGTGTTTATCAACGCTTTGATGGCGGCAACGAGGTTTACAATACCGGCCATTTATTATTAGGCATTGACGGTGTTTTAGGGTTAGAATATATCATCCCTCAAACCCCTATTGCCATTAGTCTTGATTTAAATCCGCGGCTTGAACTGGCAACCGGCCCATTTGGTGACATAGCCCCGGCGATAGGAATAAAGTACACCATTAAATAATTGGTTCATTGGTCATTAGTTCATTGAGTCATTGGGATAATTACCAATATTAAATAATAACTTAATGAACCAATGACCAAATGACTACAACGATCGTCTCATCGCGAGATGATAATTTTGTTGTTATAATCTTTTTGCCCAAGCGATACCTTTAAAATGTATGTACCGGGTGCCTGGTTGGATACATCGAGCGTAGTATTAAAATTCCCGGCGGCGACAGCCTGTGTAGAAGAAGAAACAATTTGGCCTGCTGCGTTTATTAAGGTTAACATTAAATTGCTGCTGGTTTTAGCATTAAAAACAATATTGAGTTGGTTTTTTGCAGGTACGGGGAATAAAATAAGTCCTATATCCGTATTATTAGCCGAGCTGCCCGGTACAACATAAAACAAATTATTTGACGCTAATTGACAGCCGCTTGCCAGGTTAATTTTAACCTGATAACTGCCGCTTTCGGTTGGCTTGTAAGTGGTATTGGTTGCGCCGCCTATAGGATATCCATCCAAATACCATTGATTGCCCGATGGAAAATTTGAATTAAGCATGGCCCCATTTTGACTGATAACCGGATTGCTTAACGTAACCGCCTGCCTTACCGTTGAAGCACAACCAGCGCTTTTCAACTTCATATTATAAAAATAATAGTAAAAGCCTTTATAATAAGCGGTATCAGTTGCCGATGTGGCGCCATTACCGGTAATGCTAAACACGTTGCCCGCCGTAAACGGGTAGCCTGTAACCCCTGTATTGCTCCGGTAAATGGTCGCTGTGCTATCAAAAACTGCGGTAATGGTATAAATACCGGCGGCGGGTAATACCAAGTTAAGATTATAAACCGCACCCTGATCGTTTGGATCATCGGCTTGTGCGCCGGGTTGCGGATTGGTGGCTGTAGCAACTGCATTAATGGTAGTAGTTGACACTATTTCGCCGTTGGTGTTGGTTACATTAAAAGTTATCTTTCCCGAGTTACCGATATATAAACGAGCACTTTCAATAATAACCGGGATGTTTGCATTTACGGTGACATATGGGGTGAACTGATTATATCCCCCTCCCGCAAAAACACTTTTAGTGGCCGGGCCAATAGTTGCGCTAAAATCATTTATACCCGCGTAGTAAGCATTATTAATCGGTGGCTGGCTTGTTAAGGCTGGTGTACCATATGCAACAGGAACCAAATCGGTGATGTGCTGGTACCAGAATAATTCGCCATCGGCGGTGCCAGATAATTGGTACTGGCCTGTATTACTACAATAGTAAGCCGTTAAATCTGACGCCACCGGCGGTGAACTTATTAAAATTGTTTGACTAACCTGGTTATTGGATGCAATGGGGTCGCCAGCCAAATTGGTGCCCGCGGTAATTTGATAGCTTGAACCTGCTACCACATTAAATGTTCCGTTAAGGGTAAAGTTTTCCTGTTCAAGCGGGGCCAATGAACCGGTATAGGTTTGCTGCAATGTGGTCACAGTATTATTAGGGCCCGTAATAATCACTGTTACCGGGATATTGCTTATTGGGGCGCTTCCAAAATTCTTGATGCTTACCGTAACCTGCATGGCCGATGAACATGACCCGATGGAATCGGGGCTCACTATAGCGGTTATTCCCGCATCTGTAGTGGTTGGTAAAAATTGAACCCTGTAATCCTGGGTTTCCCCTTTGCCATAGGTACCACATGGTTTTATGGTCGATGTATCACTTGTTTCGGCCAATACCACGCGCATCACACTATAATTGCCGGGCACCGCTGAAGCAGGTACAGTAATATTAGTGGTATAAGTGCCTGTTGAATTAAATACTCCTGTGGTGGCCACTAACTCATTCGCGTCAAAAACACCATTGCCATTCCAATCAATAAAAACTTTGGCACCTTTGTTAAAATTAGCTCCACAGGTACCCAAAGTTAAACTTAAGGGATAGGTTTTACCCTGCTCCAATTGTGCTGTTAAATTGGTAAAATTAGTATAACTGGTACAACCTGCCGGGGAAGTATTATTGATATTTGCCAGGGTTACATTATTAATGCGCGAATCCGCATTAGATAAAGGCGCTGATGTGCAATAAGCAGTTCCGCCAATACCGGTTGCTATCAACGAATAATCCTGCGAACCGCCAGTTAAGGTTCCTTTGTGCGAAACCGTAATTGTATAAGCCTTGCCAGGCACAGCGCCGGGGATATAAACCTGTTCAACATTATCTAATATATTATCACCTGTTTTAGCAACGGCAGATGGATTATTGGGATCAAGCACCCAGGGCATATAGGTGGTTGTACTATCACTTATCCTGATATCCAAATCGTTAACCAGTTTTGGTGTACGGCTATTAACGGTACCGTCAGGTGTTGGTGTTCCGGCAGGGTCTGTCCATGAAATAGTAGCCGACAATACACCATTACCAGAGGCTGTTACCTTATAGGTTTGCTGCTGTCCCTGCTGAAGGGTATTCTCTTTTATCAGACTTTTTGTTCCGTTGTTGGTTATTGCTTGTGCGGCGGCGGTCATATTCAGCAGACCCCATCCATAAATATAATCAGGACCGGCGTTTCCGGCGTCAATTGCTGTATGGCATGCCAGGCCCTTAAGGCTTGCCGCCCGCATAAAATTGCCGTTATTTTTTTCGGCATAATATTCCTGTAATAAATATAAGGAACCCGTAACATTCGGCGCAGACATAGAGGTACCCGACAGCACTATGTATGATTCGGGGCCCGAACTTCCGGTTGAAAGCACATCCACCCCATCGCCTACAATATCAGGCTTAACACGCCCATCGTCAGACGGCCCCCAGCTGCTGAATGATGCTATCGATATTGATGACCCTGTTGCCGGGCCAAAAGGCAAGGGGCTTACAGCGCCAACCGTTAAAATGTTCTTTGCATTGCCGGTGGTGCTTATCACATCATACCAGGTATTGCTGCTGATACTGACTGGTCTTGGGCCCTTATCAACCAGGGTTTGGTTGGTGGCGCTGGCGTAGCCATAATAATCATCGCCCACAGCAGGGCCCGGGTACGCGTGGGCGTTACCTGCCGATTCAACAATCAAATAGTATGGCGCATTAAATGCAATCTGATCCCACTGTTGTGTCCGTTGCCCATAAAAGCCAAAATTATAATCTACCGAATCGCCAGGCAATCCGTACCATTCCCAACGATTGGTAATATCATCCAAATTCCAGCCCGCTTCATCGCCATAAGAATGGTTTGAAAGGAGCAGGCCCGATGCCGCCGCACTCATTTTTGATACATCATTGTCAAAATAATATGAGTGCAGGGTTGCCGCATTAAAAGCCATGCCCTTTGCAGGCGCGTATACCCCATGAGCTATCATTGTACCGGCCACATGGGTAGCGTGGTCAATTACGGTTACGGTATCTTCTAATGTTATGGTTTTACCACTAAATTCCTGGTGGGCAGCGTATACCGCCCCTCCATCCCAAATAGCCAATTTATTATTTAAAAACGTGCTCGCACCGGAAAGATTCAAGCCCAACGAACCGCCCGGCTGTACATGGTTGGTACCCGTAGTGGCGGCGGCTGTGGTATTATTATCAGTTATAAGATATACAGGAAAACCAAGACTATTAACACCCTGTAAAAGCATTACCCTTCCGTTTTTTGTTTTACGCACAATTGGCCAGCCATGTATTTTTGCTAGTTGCAGTGCCTTTAATCTGTTAGTAAGAAATAGATTATTAAAACTTGCAGACATATTCTGCAGCTTCGCTTTATTATCAGGTTTTACCAGCACCTGCTGGCCCAGCGTGCTGTCAGACAGCGCTACCAAAAACAACAAACCAATGATAGCCGCGTAAAGCTTATTCGTATAAAGTTTGTTCATCATAAAGCTTGTGAAAGGCGGCTTAAAATAAATATCATATCAACAAGTTTGCATAATTTATACGGCAATAAAAAATCTTTTACCTGCAAATACCTCATCAATGGATATCTTAGGTAAATTCAACAGGTAATTTCGCTTAGCTGCAGGCTATTTTAAGCAGGTAGACTACAAAATTCCGCTGTTCCGTATACTCTCAAAATGATATAACACTATCATTTTGATAATCACACTATCATTTTGATAGGTTTTTTGAGGGGTGTATTTTTTACACTATCCAAATAACAATCTGTTAATCAATAAATTAATTACAATGTAACTACTATAATACATTATGGCATGGGTATTGGCTTGCACTATACACTAATTACATATTATTGATTTTTTACTCATAATGAGCTATCACTTTTCAAAAAAACTCTCACTCGTAGAGATTAAATTTGCCTCATCAAATAATAAAACTTTTATTTTATCCTGATCTATGCAATCACACATTAAAAAACTTTCGGCTGCGGGTGCATTGATCACTCTTGGAATTATTTTTGGCGATATTGGTACTTCTCCCCTGTATACCTTTCAAACTTTAATGATACAGGGCGGTAAAATTGACCAGGCGCTGGTTTATGGCGCTATCTCCTGTATTTTTTGGACGCTTACCCTGCAAACCACATTTAAGTATATCCTGATTACCCTACAGGCCGACAACCACGGTGAAGGCGGTATTTTCTCCCTTTACGCCCTGGTTAGGCGCTACGGAAAGTGGCTGGCCATACCTGCAATAATTGGCGCAGGTACCCTATTGGCTGATGGTATTATAACCCCGCCTATTTCGGTTTCATCAGCCATTGAGGGTTTGAGCAACGTGCCAGCTTTGTCACAATCATTTGTGCCAGGCAGCAAGCTTATCCTTACTATAGTGATAGGCATAATGGTAGCACTGTTTTTCTTTCAGCAGTTTGGCACCAAGGTTGTCGGCTCGGCTTTTGGGCCTATAATGTTGCTTTGGTTTGTGATGATAGGTGTATTGGGTACTATGCAAATTGCGCATAACCCTACTATTTTTAAAGCCCTTAACCCTTATTACGGAGCACGGTTATTAATGGATCATCCCAATGGTTTCTGGCTTTTAGGTGCGGTATTTTTGTGTACAACTGGTGCTGAGGCTTTATATTCAGATCTTGGCCACTGCGGTCGTAAAAACATACAGGCAACATGGATATTTGTTAAAACAACACTTGTTTTAAACTATTTGGGTCAGGGTGCATGGGTGTTAATGCAACCATCTAATACTAAATTTACCGAAATTAATCCTTTTTACGCCATTGTGCCCAATCCGCATTTGTTTATGATACCTTGCGTGGCGCTGGCTACTATGGCTACCATTATCGCCAGCCAGGCGCTGATCAGTGGTTCATTCACCCTAATCAGCGAGGCGGTGAGTATGAATTTCTGGCCGCGTATTACCATTAAATATCCATCAAACATCCGCGGACAAATTTATATACCGAGCATAAACTGGATACTTTGCATAGGCTGTATATTGGTTACCTTATATTTCCAAACTTCTGAAGCAATGACAGCTGCTTATGGTTTTTCTATAACCATAGCCATGCTGATGACTACCATATTGATGTCGTATTTTATGCGTTATGTTAAGCATTGGCCGGTATGGTTGGTCGTAATTATTTTATGTGTATTCCTAACCGTTGAATTCTCATTCTTTGTTGCCAATGCGGTAAAACTGTTAAAAAGGTTATTCTTTGTGGTATTTGAAATAGGATTGATTTTCACCATGTATATTTGGTTCAAAGCGCGCAAAATCAACAACCGCTTTCTTAATTTCATCGATTTAAAAGATCAGATTCCGTTGTTAAACGCACTAAGTGCTGATGAAACAGTTAGTAAATATTCTACCCATCTTATCTACCTTACAAAGGCTAACAATGCCAAACAGGTGGAAGAAAAGATCATGTATTCCATTATGAGCCGGAAACCAAAAAGGGCCGATACCTATTGGTTTATTCATATTGAAACCACCAACGAGCCATACACCATGGAATACAGTGTTGAGCAACTTGATCCGGGTAAGGTTATCAGAGTTGAATTCAGGCTTGGTTTCAGGATACAACCGCGTGTAAATGTACTTTACCGTAAGGTTATTGAAGATATGGTGGCCCGTAATGAAATTGATATTACCAGTCATTACGAATCATTACACCGTTTTAAAGTTAATGCCGATTTCAGGTTTGTGATAATGGAAAAATTCCTTTCGTATAATAACTCTTTTAGTGTTAAAGAAGGATTTATACTGAATAGCTATTTCGCTATCAAAAAGCTGGCACAATCAGAAGCAAAAGCTTTTGGGTTGGATACCAGCGAGACTTATGTTGAAAAAATACCACTGGTTGTAAAACCAGTTGGCAATATTGTGTTAAAAAGGGTTGACATGGCATAAGCCATTTCCTTACACTTTAAAACGCTAAAGTAAGCTTAACAACCGGTATAAATGCCGCAGTTAAACCTGCCGCGTATACCGGTTGTTGCATTATTGACGGAGTTATTTTAAAACTCAAATTATCGTCCATCGAAAAAGAGTGAGCGAATTTGGCATCGATATAAGCGTCTATTATTTGCAGTGCCCAAAAACCCGCAAAACCTAATATTCCCAGCTGAAAGTCGCGCTGATAGCTATCAACCGCATCTGCCACCTCACTTTGGGGGATATTTTCTTTCAATAGTTTTTCAAAAAAAACATAATCGGGTGTTTTACTTGTAATTTTTGAAATTTCGTTATAGTAGTGATAAAGCCGCAGATCGCGCTGATAGTTGCGGTTGTTGTAAATTATAATTACAGTGAAAGAAGTTAAACCGGCATAAATCAGCGGCACTTTCCACCAACGATTATTATAAAGCTGCCCCCAGCCCGGCAAAATAGCCGATTTGATGATTGCCGCCATAGGGTTGTGTGCGGTGTCAGGATGATAAGTTCTTTCTTTGGCAGGTTTGGGTAGGTGTTTGAAAATAAAATCAGTATCTGCAATACTGTTATTAGTGTTAGTATTAATTATCTGTTGTCCCTTAACATTAAAAGCAACAACCATAAAAAGAAAGAAAATAAAAAAGTTCCTGCTCAAAATCATAACTACGTTTTTAGTTTAATAAATAACTAAGAACGTAGTTATATAGATTTTAATATTCTCTGTTGAGGTTTTTATACGGGAGCAGCTTTTTTATAAAAAAATAGTGAAGAGACTGTTAGAATTTGAATATCTCGTTTTGAATGGCATAGAGCACTAACCCTGTTCGTGATTTCAGATTGAGTTTAAGGAAAAGGGCTTCCCTGTAATTATCAACTGTACGCGGACTCACAAACATTAAATCGGCAATTTCTTTATAGGTCAGCTCTGAACAACAAAGCTTTATAAATTCAAGCTCCTTTTTGGACAAACCGGGGTGCTCGTTACCCGCAACAGAGCGAATTAATTTACCCGAAACCAATTCATTAATATAGATGCCTTTTTGATTAATGGCTATTATTGCTTCGAGCAGCTCTTTAGGTTTTGACTCTTTCAACACGTATCCGCCGGCTCCGGCCTTAATCATTCCTATAACAGCCTGGTCATCCTCAAACATACTAAGTGCTAAAACCCTGATTTGCGGATAATTTTCCTTTAGCCAGTGCGTAGCCGCATAACCATCCATAACAGGCATGTTTATATCCATCAGTATTACCTGCGGCGGTTCATAATTACCAATTATTTGTTTTAAATGCTGGCCATTTTCGGCCTCGAATACCACTTTAAGTTCGTCAAATTCACCCATTAAAGCAGCAATACCGCTCCTGAAAAGTGTATGGTCATCAACAATTGCTATATTTATTTGATCTGTTTCCATTTTTTAAGGATAGGGAATAAAAACTGTAACATTGGTACCTGCACCCGGGTTAGAAACGATATTTGCTTCGCCTCCAATTATTCCGGCCCTTTTTTGAATATTTGACAAACCCATGCCGCTTTGCTCAACCGAAACGTTGCTTGCCGTAAAACCAACTCCGTTATCAGCTATCTGTAGTTTTAGTTTTTGATCAATATATTCCAAAGTAATACTTATCTGCGAAGCAAACGCGTGTTTAATTATATTGTTCAATACCTCCTGCAAAATCCTAAAAATAATGAGATCCTTATCAGCATTTTTTATGAGCGGTATATCATTGGCCTGTGTATAATCAACCTGGTATTTCCCCGATTTTTCCATCCAGCTAATTTCCTGGCGAATAGCTTCGGGCAATCCCATCGCTACCAGTTGATCGCCCTGTAATAACTTCCCTAACAAACGCATCTCTTTTATTGATCGCAAAACCAAATCAATGGAAGCATTTATTTTCTGCTGCGCCTTTGCTGGTTTATCCAGTTCTATGGAGTTCAAAGTTAACGAAGTGAGGCTTAATAACTGACCAATATTATCATGCAGATCAGCCCCAATAGTTTGCATTGTTTGCTCTTGCACTTCCAATTGTGCTTTCGCTATCTCAGCCCCAAACTTTAACCGCATTTGGGCCTTTTCCTCAATATGCTTTTTTTTGCGCCGGTTGTAAACAAAAATATAGGAAATAATAAAAGCCGGAGCAATTAAAAATATAAGTGTGGTAATTAATACAAGTTCTTTGATGTCGTAGTCAGCCATTTTCTACAGATAAATGCATAGCTCCAGCAAGCATACAATAAAATATTAAGTGCGTTATAAATATAATAAGTTAAATAATGCTTCGGAGTAATTACCACTAATGATAGCTTATAGTAAAATATATTGCATGCTGTACGTCCAAAATAAAAGAACAACACGCCCGAAACCCACCAAAAAGCTGGAGAAAAAACCAAGTTTATATAGTGAGCATCTTTATTAAGCTGATAAAAATAAAACAAGCTTAATAAAACAAACAACACCGACATGGTTGTAGTGGTTAAATTGTGCTTTTCAAAAAAACCGTGCAAAAACACTTCAACAATATACATAACAAGCAATAAAGCAAGCCCGGCTAAAATAATGGGCTTGCTATTTATATGCTTATTTAAAAGATGCGAAAACAAAAAGAAAGTAAAACCAATTTGAAACAGGATAAAAATATTGTACACCCATATGTTTAGATGCACATGTACCCTATCGGCTAAATAAAGTTTCTTTATGTAAATTCCAATAAGCTCAGTTATGCACGTTATTAGTAAAAACAATATTTGGCTTTTCCACGCAGGGCTTTTATCATTTATCAAACAAAAAAATGCTATAACAAAACAAATGATCTCGGCACTCGTATTCAGGGTAAAATAATCTGATATCATGCAAAATAAAAATTAAGACATTGTTTAATTAATTAAGGCCACGTTACACCGTTACAATTGGTTGGGCATTCTTCGCCTTCATCAGCAGCGCCGCCGGTTAAGTAATGCTGCGGATTTTTCGCCGATGGTATAGAATCCAAACATCCGTAATAATCAGTATGTATATTGCTGGCTTTAGCGGTAGTTATTAAAGCAAATCCATGTCTGTGAATAGTATCTGCTGGTGTGTTTTTATGTATTTCCAAATGCCTTGCAAAATAAATCCGCAACCCGTCGCCATTATACTTTTTAAGCGATTTAACCAGAGCTTCTATCAAATAAATATCATACCATGAACTGGTGGCGTTAATAACGTCGCTGCCATAATAGTTCACCATTTTATAGGCCTTATCACAGGTAATATAATGGAATAACTTTGGACAGGTATCGGGAATTGCAGCGCAAGGCGAGGTTTTTGAATACAATAGTGCTCCTAATTGTGGTGTTACCAATCCCAATTTACCTTTGGCATCAACCGACAAGCTATCTGATTCAAAAAAGTCGGCATGTATGCGTCCGTTTCTACTCTTTTTAGAAGTATCCGGGCCACCGTCTTTTGTAGAAATAGCAATGATGGTATATTTATGATCTTCAACAGTACGGGCAAAATAGAACCTTACACCATCGGCCTTGTTGCGTAATAAAACACTATACATGCTATCCAGTGCAGCCTTTGTAAACCACACACAGGTTTGCGAAGTGTCCGTGTAGCTTCCCGGGTCTTTAATAAAAAGATTAACCATTTTATTGGCTTTTTTAAATGGTATGCCATTTAAAGTGTAACTATTTGAATCAATTTTATTTACCGTGGCTGACTCGGTAGCTGTTTGACTACTGGCACCTTGTTTACAGGAGGCGTAAACCAGAACGGCTCCTATCAAAAAGAATATGAACTTTTTCATTGCGTTAAATTAGGTTAAAGTGTTAAAGTAAGGTGAATAACTGTGATTTTAATCTGTCTAAGTTCAATAATTACACTGTTAAAAACAAAGTGATTGTGCCCTTTTTTTACCGTAAAAATACCCTGTAAAAAAGGTATTTTCTACTGCCAAAAAATCCTGTTCTGTTTTTGAAATTTGGAATGTTAAATTGAAGCAGGGTTATATGTGGTAAAAACTCCATGCGTTCTGCATGGAGTTTTTTAATAAGAACGCTTATACAGCGTTTATAATTCAAGGCTAAATCCTGCCTATTAGTGTTTACTGTATTTTCTGTCAGCCCGTTGTTGCAGTTCAGAAACAGGCATGGTAATCATGCGGCCTATTGGCTCTTTACCCCTGTAAGTTATTACTCTTAACTGGGTGGCATCCTTTGGCACAATTAAAGGCTCGGTGTATTTAGGGTAAAACCTGTCGGGATACGAATTATCGAAGCTGTAATAAATATCAAGATCCGGAATTTCATTAGTCAGTTCAACTGTAAGCTGGTGAGCAACAGTATCAGCCCTTGCTGTAAAAGAAGGATCGTAAACACTTGGCGCATATTTAATTTCGGCCTCGTTAAACCGCGCAAATTGTTTTTCAACTCTCGGATAGAAATTGTTCCAATTCTTTTTCTCTTTAGGCGACCAAACAGATTCGGCTATGGCAAAACCGCGTGGCCAGGTCATATATTCAACCTGCCTGAAATTGAATACCTGCTCGGTCCACAAGTTTGCCTGACCACCAAGTATTAATTTGGCGTCAACACTATCGGGCACCGGTTCAAACTCATAAGTTGTATTTAAACGAAGTGTTGCGTAAACGTGCGGCTCCATAACGCGGTCACTTTGCATATAGTCGAGGTAAGCAAAGGTAGTAGGGCTCATTACCACCTCATGCCCCATTTTTGCGGCTGTAATACCACCCTTTATACCGCGCCAGCTCATTACCGCCGCGTTGGGGCCCAAACCACCTTCAATGATCTCGTCCCAGCCCATAAATTTTTTACCTTTTGATTCTACAATTTTCTCAACACGTTTTTCAAAATAACTTTGCACCTGCTCGTAGGTGGTCAGGTTTTCGCGTTTCATCAAAGCGGTTACTGAATCACTTTTGGCCCAGAAAGACTTGTTGCATTCATCACCACCCATATGGATATATCCAAATGGAAACAGCTGTGCTACCTCGGTAATTACTTTGTCTAAAAAATCGTAAGTTTTTTCGCTTGAGGGATTTAAGGTATTATCGGAGGTCATACGTTCGCCAGAGCGGGTTTGATATTTGTCGGCACCCGGCGTACAGGATAGTTCAGGATAGGAAACCACCGCTGCCAAACTGTGCCCAGGCACATCAATTTCGGGCATAATATTCAGGAAATGGTCTTTACCGTATTGCACAAGCTCTTTAATATCATCCTGGGTATAAAAACCGCCATAGGTACGGGGTTCATCAGGCGTAGGCGCCGAAAACCGGCCAAACTCGCCTACTTTTTTAACATTATATGCGCCAACGGTAGTTAAGCGCGGTAAACTCTTTATTTCAACCCGCCAACCTTCATCGTCAGTAAGGTGCATGTGTAAAATATTGAATTTATAGCGCACCATCTGATCAATGTATTGTTTTACCTCATCTTTGGTAAAAAAGTGGCGCGATACATCCAGCATTAAACCCCTCCAGGCAAAACGTGGATAATCCTTTATATCAACACAGGGTATAAGCCATTTTACACCGGGCACAACACTGTTGCTTTCAATTTCTTTTGGCAACAATTGTATAAGCGTTTGCGCTCCATAAAATAAACCCGCCGCCTCATTGGCCTTTATAATAATACCTTTTTTTGTTACCCATAAATGATACCCTTCTTTACCCAATACGGTATCTGCTTTTGTATTTAAAGCAAATTTGATAGTTACCGGTGTTGAAAAGGCACTTTTAACCAATACCTGATTGCCTGTTGCAGTAGTTAACTTATTTTTAAGATAGGTGGTAACCAGCCGTACATCGGCCTGCATAGGGGCAGCTATTAAAATATGTTTAGGCAAAATGAAATTGCCTTGTTTTGTTATCAAGCTCACCGGCTCAGGAATAATGGCAGGCGCGGTTTTAATTGCTTGCGCAAATGATAGAAAACTAATAAAAAGGCAGTTTATGACCAGGAATATTTTTTTCATAGTGGAGCAATAAAATGGTTTATAATGGAGGTAACTCGTTGCAAATTATACTTTTTAAATAATATTAAAAAGAATTAACGCCAAAATGATTGCTCATAAATTATTATATTGCGTCAACCAGACGCATTATCAACCAATTGTTATGAGAAAATTATCAGCAATAGCTATTTATGCTGTTTTTATCGGTATTCCTGCCTTATTTCTTTCATTTAAGACTTTAAAAACAACCAGTAATATTTTTGATACAATAAAAATTGAGACCGGTTTAATATCGGGTATCAAAAGTGACTCGAGCGATGTTATAGCTTATAAGGGGATTCCGTTTGCTGCACCACCTGTGGGCAATTTAAGATGGAAAGCGCCCCAGCCGGCAAAGCCATGGCAGGGCGTAAAACAATGCGACAATTTTGGCCCAAGCCCCATGCAGGCAAAACCTTTCCCCTTTATGGTTTATACGCCAGAGTTTTTGATTCCGGAGAAACCGATAAGTGAAGATTGCCTTTATTTGAATGTATGGACAAAAGCCAAGCATGGTGCAAAAAGGCCCGTTTTTGTGTGGATTTATGGCGGAGCCTTTACCAGCGGCGGAACCGCGGTACCCATTTATGATGGCGAAGCCATGGCTCAAAAAGGGATAATATTTGTTTCCGTTAACTACAGGGTTGGTGTATTTGGCTTCCTGGCACATCCTGAACTTACCAAAGAATCGGGCAATAATGCATCAGGCAATTACGCTTTACTTGATCAGATAGCGGCCTTGCAGTGGATTAAAAGAAATATTACCGCATTTGGCGGTGACCCAGACAACGTAACCATAGCTGGGCAGTCAGCCGGATCTATAAGTGTAAACTGTTTGGTGGCCTCGCCCGTGGCAAAGGGACTTTTTAACAAAGCAATTGCCGAAAGTGGTTCTCTTTTGGTGGACAATCCTACCATGAAAGTCAATGATTTGAAAAGCGCCGAACAGCAGGGACTCAAATTGGCCGATGCTGTACATGCCACATCTTTAGATGAGCTTAGAAAAGTGCCTGCCGAAGATCTGATGAAAGCACCTGGTCGTTATTCGCCGGTAGTTGACGGATATGTGCTACCAGAAACAGTGGCTCAAATTTTTGCCGAGGGAAAACAAAACAACGTACCTGTACTTACCGGCTGGAATGCCGATGAAAGTTTTGTTACTTCGTTTGAAAACAAAGAGGCCTTTACCCAACAAGCTAAAGACCAATACGGCACCGATGCTGATGAATTTTTAAAGTATTACCCGGCCAACACTGATGAAGAGGCCATGCGATCGCAAATTAAGCTAAGCAAGGATATAATTTTTGCCATCTCTGGATTTAAATGGGCCAGCTTACAAAGCAGCCAGGCAAAAGCCCCTGTTTACGTTTATTACTTTGCCCGCAAATTACCTGCAACGCCCGAATACGTAAAATACGGGGCTTTCCACACAGGTGAAGTTGCTTATGTAATGAATAATCTGAAATTTTTAGATAGACCCTGGAAACTCGTTGACCATCAGCTGGCCAATTTAATGAGTAGTTACTGGGTAAACTTTGTGACTAACGGTAATCCAAACGGAAAAGGTTTACCTGCCTGGCCTCAGTTTAATACCCAAAGTTACCAGGCTATGGTATTTGATAATGGCGCTGTAAACCTGGAGTTGCCCGATAAAGACGAGCTGCAGTTTATGCTGAAAAGGGCAAAATAGCCCTCTGTTTTTATTGTTTGTGCATAACAAAACGCACTTAATTCAATGCTACTTTGCTGTGTTCTTCGTGATAATTAATCAGTTTTTGCATTACATCAATGGCGGTTTCGTAGTTTTTGGTGCCCACAATCTTTTTGTATTCCTTCTCCAACTCCTCCATTTGATTTTTGATGTGATTATATAACTGTATACCACTGTCTGTTAACGATATTAACATTGAACGACCATCGGTACTGCACTTTTCACTGCTTACCAGGTTCAGCTCCTCTAACTCTTTAATCACTTTACTGGCCGCCTGTTTGGTAACATTCATATTTGATGCCAGCTTACTGCTGGATATACCGTTTGTGCCAATACTCATAAACATGGGCAACTGTGCCTTATTAAAATCGGTGCTACATGAACAGCAAAGGCCTGTTTCAACCCACTCTTCTAATGAACGTTTTAATAAGTACACCAATTTTGGCAGTACTTTAGGGGCATCATATTTTTCCATCTTTAAATGAAGATTAAAATCGATATTAGTTGTTAAACGCTTAAATAGTCAACTTAGTTTACGAATATAAAAATATATTAATTGTTTTTCAAGTTTTTAATGCCAAACAGTTTGTTAAAACTGCAACAGTACGCGCGCTCTCACTCCCCATTTAGGCGCATCCGGGTGATCCAGATAACTCAACCTTCTTACCGCATCTATCCTTAACACTTTAAAAATATTTTCAATACCTGCGCCGGCTTCCATATAAGGGCCATTGTTAAGCGTATAAGTAATCGGCTTACCATTAGCCTCCGGAAATTGTAATAAGGATGGATCATTGGCCGGGTTATTTTCGGGCCTTACCCCACCCCATAATGATTTAAAGGAGATTACTTCTCTCAGCTTTAGTTTTTGCAGCACCGGCACTTTGTTAAAAAAGAAACCATTAAAATGGTGATCAATATTAACGCTGGCATAGTGATCGCTCACAAATTCCAGGTAGTTAGCCATGTTATAGGAATCAAGCTGCAACGAGTAGCTTTGGTTGGCATGCAAAATGTCAAGCAAAGGAAACGGCAGCTTGTTAAATATGTAACCACCTTCTGCATCAACATCGGTAAACCCTAATTGCGATTCGTAAAAGCGTTTGGTAATATTTGCAGTTATCTGCTGATAGTTATATTGCCCGCTAAGCAACCCTTTAAAGCCTTCCTGGTAACGGAAAGTAAATATGGGGTATTTATCAGGAATTGGAATACGGTATAATTTGCCCTGGTAAAACTTTTCGTGTGGCGCATAACGCAACTCAGCCATTACTTCGGTTGTTTGCAGATCATTAATCGTATTTGGCTGTCCGTCCACAATATTATGAAAATATAATGCGCCGGCGGGTGCCTGATTCCAACTCTTTAATTCAATTTTATACGAGAAGTGACTAAGATACTCGTGCACGTAATCAAGCCTGAAAACGTCGTTGTACGTGTAAAGTTCATCGAACCCGCGTTTAAACGACATCAGGAAGTTATCCTCCTGCACAAACTGCGATTCCAGCCCCGGTATTTTGGTGTCGTGCTGAACGCTTGCCCTTATATAATTTTGCGGGAAAGAATAAATGGATTTATCGTTTAACGAATAGGTGCCGCTCAAAAAGTACTTATATTTTTGATCAGTAAAGCCATAAGCGCCATAAGTTTCAAAATAATAGCGTTTACTTAAAGTAGTAGTGGTACGGCCACCCAGTCTTAACCTAAAACCTTCAACCGGGTTGTATTGATAAAACGTATTTACCGGACCCACTTCAAACGGACCTAAGTTATCATAGCCTGCAACAAATAAAGTAATCAGCTTCATTGTGCGCTTAAACGATGGTATAGTTTGCAAGCTGTCAATATGTTTATAAATATTCGCCTCCTGTGGCTTTAAAGTATCAGGGCGATTTACTTTCCAAAACTCATCTCCTTTTTCGGTGGCGTTAAAGGCAATCATTTGTGCCGGCCCGTTATAAACCTCTTGCGGCCTGGCCTTGTTTACCTCAAAATCATTTATTTCAACAACCCGTTCGCCAAAAACGCCTCCGCCCTTGTTTTTATTTAAGCCGAAATCCATTTTTAAATCGCTTTTACTTAAGCGGTATTTGCCAGTTTCGGTCTTTTCAAACGACAAGATGGTTTGCATCTGCCGCACAAAGTTGAGGTTGATGTTTTTGTTTACCGTCAACACCGCTCTTTGTACAGCATAATTACCATCCATCGTAATATAAATACGTCCCTGAAACAGCATATCAGTTGTATTGCGCGGCGTAAAGCTCAGCTCAATTAACTGCGGACTAACATCCTTAATGGTATCGGTAATAAAAAACTTATAAAAAGATGGCGCTCCATCGGCAATAGGACTAAGCAATTCGTTGCCCAGTAGCGGGATATTGTTATCGTATATTTCAATATCCATATACATTCTATTGAAATATGCTTTAAGGCCCTCGTTATCTACAAAGTTCTCATCGTACTTTACCTGCTTATTGGCCTGAATAATTTGTTTTTTTGCATATGGAGCCTTACGGAAGTAATTGTCTGATAGCTTTTCTTCCATATAAATAGGCAGCAAAATTTTACCGCCCATAGCGTTGGAGTCCTGCTCGGCAAACAAGAACTGGTAGTTTTTGAATATCTTTTTTTCTTTAAATTTTTCTGAAAGATCACTCAAATAAAAAGACATTTTCTCGTACTGTTTATACTCAGCATAATCATAATTCTCAACCCTGTTCTGCTCTTTGTGTGCAATAACTTTACGAATCAATTCAACAGCGGGGTTATTTCGATTGGTATATTTTGTTCTTTTAGCACTTTTCACCACTACTTCTGCAAGTACCTGATGATCTGCTTGCAAGGCAACGTTAATAATTTGCGCTTTGCCCGGTATAACTTCTCTGATAACCGTTTTATAGCCAATAGTGGAAATTTTGATATGTGTTACGGCTTTATCTGTTACCAGTTGATATTTGCCGCTATTATCGGAACCTGCGCCAATGGTGGTTCCTTCAAAGTTAACCGTCACGGCCGGCATTGTTTCGTGGTTACGGGCATCAGTAATGATACCTTTAACTACAGTTTGTTGGGCAAATAATATGGATGGTATTAATGTTACCAGTATTAGTAAAATACTTTTAATCATCAATTTTATGTTTGCGGTTTTCATGGTGTGATTAAGCCATCTCTGGCAAATGGTAAGTTGCAGTACGAGGTTTTGCTATTTTTTCAATCAGAGAGCTATGAGCAACTGCATCCCAAGCCGATAAGAAGTAGCCACCGATCAGCATCAGTAATAATTTTATTTCAATATCTGCTCCTATGGTTTCTTTTACAGCTGCTTTTGCAATGATAAGCAGGTAGCGTTCTGCATCATGTTTTGAAAACTTAAATGGAACCAGTATATCTGACCATTTGATATTAGCCAAATTTCTGACACCCAGTTTTCCAAAAATTATATTTCTGATAGCATTGAATGCTGAAAAGGTTTCGTTTAAGTAATGTGTTTTCATAACCGCTGATTTGATAGAACAAAGGTAAACTAAGTTGACTATATTAGTCAATTAAGTTTACTAATTTTTCCCAAAAAACACCTTTTATGACATGGTTATGATTTATTTCCAGTTTTAAACAGAAACTTATTATTGCGTCTTGCAATACTGTGACAAAGCTTTTGTTTAAAGCACGTATTATTGATTAAAACCGATACATTGCCTTATATATTTTTATTTAAGTAAATAACATTATGACTGAAAAATCGTCATCCCAGTTGTTATTGTTCCCTATATTGCTTGTAAATTTTATAGGCACACTGGGGTTTAGCATTGTGCTTCCTTTTTTGGTAGTTATTGTATTACGGCTGGGCGGCAACGCTGTAGTTTATGGATTATTAGGAGCAACCTATTCTTTTTTTCAACTGATAGGCGCGCCTATATTAGGCGCATGGTCTGATCGTTATGGTCGCCGTAAAATATTATTGGTCAGCGAGGGCGGTACCTTCGTGGCGTGGATAATCTTTCTGGTCGGGCTTATCATACCCGATAAATTCTTTAATATTCACCTTGGTGCGGCTTATCACTATGCCTTAAGTATACCGTTGATACTCATCTTTTTGGCGAGGGCCGTTGATGGCATAACGGGTGGTAATATATCAGTTGCCAACGCCTACCTGGCCGATATTTCTGCAAAAGATGAGCGCAAACAGAATTTTGGAAAAATGTCGGCAGCATCTAACCTCGGGCTCATATTTGGCCCTTTGCTCGCGGGTTTATTAGGGGCAACGCATTGGGGCAGTATATTGCCGGTAATTGCAACAATATTTATTTCACTTTTAGCTGTAATCGTTATTTATTTCCGGCTGCATGATGTGCATGTTCAAGCTGAAATGAAACCGTTAGAAATAAAGCCATCGGTTAAACTACTCAGTCAGCAATGCAAAGATTGTTCGGGTTTAAAAACCAATTCAAAACATAGTTTTTTCAGTGTGCTTAAATTACCCCATGTTATGCTGTTTATGATATTGTATTTCCTGATTTTTTTGGGGTTTAATTTTTTTTATGTTGCCTTTCCGGTTTATACCGCCGGTAAATTGCACTGGTCGGTGTTGCAGTTGGGTATTTTCTTTGCCTTTTTAAGTGGCCTGCTTGTGATAGTACAGGGCCCAATATTAACCCTTGCAGCTAAAAAATATTCTGGAACTGCACTCGTCATAACTGGAGGTATATTGCTGGCAATAGGCTTCTTCCTGTTCCGGTATAACAGCATCCCCATAATTTATACAGGTGTTTTATTTTTTGCGCTGGGAAATGGCTTAATGTGGCCATCGTTTATCGGTTTAATGTCATACCTGGGAGATGAAAATACCCAGGGGGCTATTCAGGGTTTTGCAAGCAGCGCGGGTAGTATGGCTAGCATTATAGGCTTAATAACCGGAGCGCTGCTTTACCACGCACTGCAAGAAAATGTATTTTTATTAGCCAGTTTGCTGTTACTGATAATTTCCATTGTTTCTTTCAGGCTTAGCAGGATTGAAAAAGAAATGACTTAATTGCTTTTTCTGAGCGACCGACAAACATTTATTTCAGATGGTATGTTAAACACTAATAGTTTTTAATAATTGTTTGCATCAAATTAATATAGTAGGATTGAAAAAAATTATAACTTAATTTCTTAGTGGAAAACCTTAATAACAACCTTATTTCAGGAGTTAAATATCGATTTCTTGTCGGCGGAGGCGAAATGGGCGCATTGATACGGGCTAAGAATTGGAACGAAACTTCTCTTGGCGATCCGGGAGAATGGCCTCAAAGCTTAAAAACAGCATTGAGTATCGTCCTGAATTCAAAGTTTTCCATGTATCTGTTTTGGGGACCTGATTTTATAGGTTTTTACAATGATGCCTACCGTAATATTTGGGGAGAAAATGGAAAGCACCCCTTTGTTTTGGGGATGCCAGCAAAGGCTGCATGGAAAGAAACATGGGGTTTTGTTGAACCGTTAATCACTCAGATTTTTTTGGGGGGAGACGCTACGTGGGATGAGGATCAATTGGTACCCATTTACCGCAATGGCAAAATGGAGAACATTTATGCCACTTATAGTTTTAGCCCGGTAATAGATGAAGCCGGCTCCATTGCCGGGGTATTTGTAACCTGTGCAGAAACCACCGAAAAAGTTGAAACCCAAAAAAGAATAGAGCGAAATGAACAAAGCCGACGCCTTATTATTGAGCAGGCACATGTAGCCATCGCTATTTTCCATGGTCCTCAATACACGGTACAAGTTGTTAATAAACTAGCATTAGCGCTTTGGGGGCGCGATGAACATGAGGTATTAAACGTACCCATTTTGCAGGCAATGCCCGAGCTGGAATCACAGGGGATAAAACAAATGCTGGATGATGTTTATAAAACCGGCAAACCCTTTTCTGCCCACGAACTGCCGATGCAATTAAAAAGAAAGGGTAAACTGGAAACTGTATACATCAATTTTGCCTACCAGGCTCTTTATAATACAAATGGCGAAATTGACAGCATAATTACCATTGGCTCTGAAGTTACCCCATCAGTATTGGCAAGGAAAAGAGTGGAAGAAAGTGAATCACGGTTCCGTACTATGGTAAAAAAAGCGCCGGTGCCTATTGCAGTAATTAAGGGTGCTGATTTAATTTTTGAATCCATTAATGATGAGATGCTTAACCTGTTGGGCAAATCGGCAGATATTATTGGTAAACCCTACCTGGCGGCGCTGCCTGAAATGACTGATCAGCCTTATTTTAAATTACTTGCTGATGCCTATACCACAGGCAAACCAATTGCCCAAAATGAGGCAAAAGCAATGATAGAACGCAATGGAAAACTAATAGCCGGCTACTACAACTACATTTATCAGCCCATAACTGATGAGGAGGGAAACACAACTTCGGTAATGGCGGTGGCTATTGATGTAACAGAGCAGGTTGTTTCGCGCAATAAGGTGCAGGAATTGAATGAAGAATTGGCTACCATTAACGAGGAGCTATTATCATCAAACGAAGAAATAAATGCGGCGAATGAGGAATTGAACCAATCGCAAAAAATTCTACAGGCGCTTAACGATAATTTGAGTGAGAATGAAAACCTGTTAAGAGCCCTGATAAAACAAGCTCCGGTGGGCATCTGCCTTATCAGGTCACGAGACCTGGTAGTAATGGAAGTAAATGATTATTACCTAGTGCTGGTTGGCAAACCCCGGGCAGCAATTGAAAAACGTTCTATATGGGATGCACTCCCGGAAGCGGCCGAAATCTATCAGCCCATAATGAATGAGGTAATTGCAACAGCAACAACTTTTAGAGGGAAAGAGCATGAACTTTTACTGGTACGTAACGGCATACCGGAAAAAGTTGTTTTGGATTTTGTTTACGAACCGGTAAAAGTAAATGATGGAGCAATAGAAGCGGTAATGGTTTTGGCAATTGATGTTACTGACAAGGTGCAAGCCAGGCACAATATTGAAGAAATGGAGGAGCGCGCAAGGCTGGCAGTTGAGGCTGCAGAAATAGGCACATTTGACCTCGATCTTATTAAACAGGATATGCTTACTTCACCAAGGTTTGATAATATTTTCGGTTTTGAACACCATGTCTCCTGGAAAAAATTCGTTGACGCTATTCACCCCGATGACAAAGACGCCAGGATGGCCGCCCATGAAATTGCCGTCTTATCGGGAAAGCTTATTTATGAAGTTAGGGTTATTTATCCGGATAGCTCCATACATTGGGTAAGAATACAGGGGCAGGTTTACTACAATAACAATAAAAAACCGGTAAGAATATTAGGTACTGTATTGGATATTACACAATTTAAACGCCTGCAACAGCAAAAGGATGATTTTATAAGTATTGCCAGCCACGAACTGAAAACCCCTATCACCAGTCTTAAAGCATCCTTGCAAATGCTGGATAAAATAAAAGACAAGCCATCTGTAGATTTATTTCCAAAACTGATTAGTCAATCGAACAAAAGCATGGAAAAAATAAGCACGCTGGTTGAGGATTTGCTGAATGTAAGCCGTGCAAGCGAAACACAGTTAAAGCTCAAAAAAACAAATTTTGTAATGGCCAATATGCTGAACGTTTGCTGTAATCATATAAGGATAGCCGGCAAATTCCATTTAATTGTACGGGGAGACCAAAAACTTGAGGTATGTGCAGACGAGCATGCCATTGATCAAGTAATGGTTAACCTGGTTAATAACGCTATTAAATATGCCCCTGATTCGTTGGATATAATTTTGAAAGTTGAAAAACTGGCTGATGCTGCCAAGATATCTGTTACTGATTTTGGCCCTGGAATTCCGGCAGGTAAACTGCCGCACTTGTTTGACCGCTATTACCAGGCCGATGCTTCAGGATTTCAGAAATCGGGGTTGGGGCTGGGGCTATATATCAGCGCCGAAATTGTTAAGCGACATGGCGGAAAAATTGGCGCAGATAGTGAATTAGGTAAAGGCACCACTTTTTGGTTTACACTGCCTTTATAGCAAATAAACAAATCTACCGGGCAAATACCCGGCAGATCTATATAAAATCAAACTTTTTACTCTTAGTTTTTAGGGCGGTCGTAAATTGAATTGAGTATACCCGCAAGCCTTATCCCACCCTTTTCAATTCTCTTTTCGAGTACGCTGATATGATCCTTATAATATTGCTCATCAAAATCAGGATTATCTGCCGCTTCCTTATACAAAATGGTGCTGATCTGGTACGATTCCCATAGCCATACCATCAAATCATCACTTTGCCATTTGGCTACTTCGGCAGGTGTAGCAGTATCGTACTCAGAAGCCATTTGCCGGTAGGTCAATCCCTGGTGATCAATCAACCCGCTGTCCCACAAACCATGCAGGTTACCATCATTACCCACAAATTTAATGTTGATAGTGTTTCCACCTTTATCATCAGCATTACTTACATGCATAGGTTGATGCAAATCACCCACAAAGTGAACAAGTAATTTTAACGCAGTAACCTTTTGCGCGTTTGATTTATCCGGATCTCTCAGATCATGCTCACAGCTCAATACCATTTTGTAAACATTATCCTGCGGCATGCTGATTACCTCGTGAGCAAACTGTTCAAAATTAAGGCCAGGCGTAACGTTAACGTAATGCCATGGCGTAGTGTATTTGAACTGCGGATCTTTGCGGATTTCATCTGCATAATTACTTACATCGGCCAAAGACTCATGACCCAAAAGATTTTTAACAGCCAGTTCTGCTGCCGGAGTCAAATGATTTTCGGCTATCTGACCAACAGCCCGGTGGCCAGTTGGCCCCCATGATACTAAACCCAAAAAACATAAAAGCACAAGGCCCAAAAGGAAATATTTCTTCATTTAAATTGTGATTATAAACTACCACCAAACGGATACCGAAGGGGCTTATTGCCAGTTCACAAAAAAGTTAAACGCCCGTAATTATAATTTAACATTACGGGCGTCCGGTAGGTATTACAATATCAAAAAAAGCGAAATCAGGCGTGTATTGCCATTGATTTCATTGTTTCGTCCAGATCAAGCTGCAGACCTTTTGCAACAGCCATTCCCAAGCCAATATCAGCCCTGAACCAGTGGCAAAGCTGCCTGTTGGTAATCAATTCTTTTTTAGGTCCGTCAATACCACTCATAGAGTGAACAATATTTTTTGTCAGATCGTGCTTGGCTTCTTCAGTCATTAACCTGTATAAATTACCGGGTTGGGTATAATGATCATTTTCGCCTTCAGCATTACGGTCATACCAATCTGCTACACTGGTTCCCAGGTCCCAGGCAGGTTCTTTGTAATGTTCGTCAGCAACAATATCATCAAAGCTGTTGGGGAAATAGTTTGGTGCTGATCCGCTATTGCCGTCAACCCGCATTTGCCCATCGCGCTCGTAATTATTAACAGCAAACGGGCATTTGTTTACCGGAATTTGTTCATAGTTTCCACCCAAACGATGACGGTGAGCATCAGGATATGACAATAAACGCCCCTGCAACATTTTATCGGGCGAGTAGCCGACACCATCAACCACGTGTGCCGGTGCAAATGCTGATTGCTCAACGTGTGCAAAATAATTATCAGGATTTTGGTTTAGCTCCAGCACACCAACATCAATTAATGGAAAATCAGCGTGAGGCCACACTTTGGTTAAATCGAACGGGTTCCATTTATAGGTTTTGGCTTCTTCTTCGGTCATTACCTGTATTTTCAGTTTCCATTTCGGGAAATCGCCGTTATCAATATGTGTCAACAGGTCATGCTGTGCAAAATCAGGATTGGTACCGCGCATTGCACCTGCTTCTTCATCGGTAAAGTTTTTAATGCCCTGCTCTGTTTTGAAATGGAACTTTACCCAATGGCGCTCATTTTTAGCGTTGATCATGGAAAAAGTATGGCTACCGAAACCATCCATATGACGATAACCATATGGTGTACCTCTGTCAGACATCAGGATGGTTACCTGGTGTAAACTTTCGGGGTTTAGCGACCAAAAATCCCACATCATGGTTGCGCTTTTACAATTCGTATAGGGATCGCGCTTTTGTGTATGAATAAAATCGCTGAATTTCTTCGGGTCTTTTATAAAAAATACCGGTGTGTTGTTTCCCACCAGGTCCCAGTTGCCTTCTTCGGTATAAAATTTCAGCGCAAAGCCTCGTGGATCACGCTCAGTATCAGCCGAACCTTTTTCGCCGCCAACTGTCGAAAAACGCAAAAACGTTTTGGTTTGCTTCCCTATGGTGTTAAACAGTTTGGCGCGGGTGTATTTGCTGATATCGTGCGTAACAGTAAAAGAACCATAAGCACCTGATCCTTTGGCATGCACCACTCTCTCAGGAATACGCTCACGGTTAAAATGCGCCATTTTTTCGTGCAGGATAAAATCCTGTAATAAAATAGGTCCGCGTGGGCCAACAGTCATTGAGTTTTCATGCTCTGCATACGGTATGCCCGATGCCGTAGTCAGCTTTTTCTTATTTGTTTCCATATAGGGTTGTGTTTAGTTTAATTCAAACTTCCGGATAAAAAATCAATAGAAAAAATCAATAATTACTATCTTTGAATAGATAAAAACTATATTAGGGAGGGTTAAAAGTAGAGACAAGATAGCAAGAAAATAAAAGCTAATGGATTATTAATTGATATAATTCATTGACCTATGGTAATAACGCCGTATCTTTTTAAATCTTGCGCCCGGCCCCTGATTTTTATCACCCGATTCAAACCATTAAATCTACAAATATGACCATTACCCAGCTTGAATACATTGTTGCGGTTGACACCTACAGAAGTTTTGTACTGGCTGCCGAAAAATGTTTTGTTACCCAGCCCACCCTAAGTATGCAGATTCAGAAACTGGAAGATACGCTTGGCGTTAAGCTTTTTGACCGGAGCAGGCAGCCGGTAACACCAACCGAAATAGGTACAGAGATTATTTCGCAGGCGCGGATACTGCTATCCGAAAGTGAAAAAATAAAAGAAATTATTACCGACAGAAAAAAAGAACTCTCGGGTGAATTGAAGGTGGGGATTATACCAACTATTGCGCCTTATATATTACCCAAAATACTACATGGCTTTATTGAAAAATACCCGCAGGTTAAACTGGTGGTGTGGGAGCAAACTACCGAGCAAATAATACATGAGTTAAAGTTAGGCATGATAGATTGCGGCATCCTATCCACCCCGCTGCATGAAAATAATTTGACAGAGCTGCCTGTTTTTTATGAAAACTTTGTGGCCTATGTATCCAAAAACAGCAATCTTTCTAAAAAGAAAACAATCAGTCCTGATGATATTGATATGGAAGAGATATGGGTATTGAATGAGGGCCATTGTATGCGTGAACAGGTACTGAACATTTGCCAGCGCCGCAAAGCCACCCAGGGCTTTAAACATTTTGAATACAATACCGGTAGCGTTGAAACTCTGAAACGCATGGTTGACCAAAATAATGGTGCCACCATTTTGCCCGAGCTTGCCCTTGCTGATCTTACCGACAAACAGCTGGATAAAGTTCGCTATTTTAAATCGCCGGAGCCTGCACGGGAGGTTAGTATTGTGATTCAGCGTAATTTTTTAAAACGAAGAATGATTGAAGCGTTGAAAAACGAAATCCTGGACTTTTTACCTAAACGGATGAAAACAAAAAAGAAAAAAGAAGTGATGGATATTTAATTAGGCAACAGCGTTGCCAACAGGTTGTACAACTCGTCTTTACGAAGGTTTTTGGCGATGATTTTACCGGTATTATCAATTAAAAAGTTGGCTGGGATAAAATCAACCTCAAAGTCTTTCAGATAAACACTTTTCATTCCGTCGTGATCAATCAATTGAAAAAATGCTGATGTGCCATCCTCTTTTATGGCCTGGTGCCACAAGTTAGTATCCGAATCGAGCGATATAGATACAATCTTAAAACCTTTGTTTTGAAACTGATTGAATGACTTGATAAAGTATGGATTTGTTTTGCGTGATGCCTTACTCCAACTTGCCCAAAAGTTAACAAGCAAATATTTATAATCTGATTTATTGATGTCAATCCTATTCCCGTTAACATCGGACAATATTATATCAGGAGCAGTTGAATTTATTGTAACACCCTGATCGGGTAGAATAAAGGAATATACTGAAATATTTTGAGCATCGGCAGTTATTATACCAAGTAAAATAATGCCTAAAAGCAGGATTAACTTTTTCATAACCGATAAAACAGATACAAAATAGGCTTACAAGTATTTAAACTTAAGTTAAATGTAATAAACTTTACATTAAAAAACAAGCCCCTTTTTTGGTGTATTGTTTTAGGTTAAAATGAAAATTACAAAGCGATAATTCTGTATTTTTACCGCCATGACAAACATCCAATCATTTGTTAATAATCCGTATCAGGAAAACACTTATCTGCTATATGATGAAAGCGGTGAGTGCGCCATAATTGACCCGGGTATGGAAACCGCAGCTGAACAAAATGCGATAGTGAATTTTATAAAAGAGAATAATTTAAAACCGGTGCTGTTACTCAACACGCATTGCCATATTGACCACGTGCTGGGCAATAAATTTATATTTGACCAATACGGCCTTAAGCCAAAGTTTAATAAAGGGGAGCAGGAATTACTGGAAGCCGTTATTGCCTACGCGCCTGCTATGGGTATCCGCTATGAGCCATCACCGCTGCCGGATGAATATTTACCGGAAACCGGAACCATCAAATTTGGGAATACGGCGCTTACGCTCATTTTTGCTCCCGGCCATTCGCCGGCACATTTATGCTTTTATGCCCAACAAGCCAATATTTTAGTTGGCGGCGACGTTTTGTTCAGAAACAGTATAGGCCGTACAGATTTGCCCGGCGGCAGTTTCACCCAATTGGTTGAAAATATTGAACAAAAACTATTTACTTTGCCTGATGACTGCACAGTATATCCCGGTCACGGCCCCGAAACTACCATAGGTTATGAAAAAAAGAACAATCCTTTCTTAACTTAGGGCATTCGTTAAAAAGCTTATCACATAAAAACTCAATAAACCAACACTTACCACATTCCATTTGAATACGTCGGTCTACATAGCAAAAAGGTACCTGTTTTCGCGCAAGAAAATGCATGCTATCAATATCATTTCGGGTATTTCTATGCTGGGGGTTTTAATTGGCAGCGCAGCTTTAATTATCATCCTATCGGTATTCAATGGTTTTGAAGAAGTAATCCTGTCCTTGTACAGTAATTTTACTCCCGAAATAAAGATTGAACCCAGGCTTGGTAAAACATTTAATCCTAATACGGTATACTTTAATTCGCTGCATAATGATCCGAACGTTTTTTCGTACACCACTGTTTTGCAGGAGAAAGCGCTGATCAGGTATGACAATAAACCGTTTATAGGAACCATTAGAGGGGTAAGCGACGAATTCTTAAAAAACCGGCAACTGGACAGCACCATCCAAAGCGGAACTTTTACCCTGCATGCCGATGGGAAAGACTATGTAGTTATCGGCTCAAATATTCAAAGCAGCTTAAGCATCAACATACACGATCAGTTTGCGCCAATTGAAATATATGCCCCCCGTCGCGACAGCAGGCCGGGTACTAATCCTTTAGATGAGTTTGTGGTACGTTCAATTTACCCATCGGGTGTATTTGCCATTGAGCAGGAATTTGATGATATTGTAATAGCCCCTATCGGCTTTGTGCGCGACTTACTCGCACAGCCGGTAAATGTATCATCTATTGAAATTAATTATAAAAAAGGCACCAATATTGATGCGGTGCAAACCGCTATTCAAAATAAAATAGGTACCGATTATACCGTAAAAAACAGAAAAGAGCAGGATACCGAACTTTATAAAACATTAAACTACGAACGTTGGTTTATATTTATGATACTAACGTTTGTATTAATAATTGCCATATTTAATATTATTGGCTCGTTAACTATGCTGGTGATTGATAAGCGCAAGGACATTGCTATTTTAACCAGCCTGGGTGCAAACAAACAATTGATTCAGGGTATATTCTTTTTTGAGGGAATGATGATATCAATTATAGGATGCATAGCCGGTATAGTTTTGGGTTTGATATTTTGTATATTGCAACAACGTTTTGGTTTGGTAAAAATGGGTTCCCGGATGTCAGTAATGGATGCATACCCTGTGGCGTTAAGACTTTCGGATTTTGGTTTGGTATTTTTAACCGTGGGTGCAATTGCAGTTATTGCATCGGGCATAAGCGCAAGGTTAAGTATTAAGGGACTAAACGATATTAAACAGGATTTATAATATCACTATCCTATGCATTTAAGGCCTGTAAAGTATTTATTATTTATGGAAATTATAGCTTTAATTGCCTGTAAAGGCAATTCGGGCCACAAGAATCCCATTGTTTACAAGGGCGTTTACAGCTTTGGCCCCGAGGTGAAACTATTCAGAGATTGCGATAACGGAACTGAATTTTGGGTTACCGACAGTTCGCGGCAGCTCGAATTAAAATATTCGCAATTGAATTTTGAAAAACCTTATTTACCCGTTTATGTTGAGGTAGAGGGGACAAAAATACGATCAGGCAAGGATGGCCTTGGATCAGAATACGACAGTACGCTGGTGATAAAGAAACTCATAAAAATAACAAAAGAAATACCACAGGATATGTGTAACTGAGCTTTGGAGCAGAAAGACTAAAGCGGAAAGACTAGAGCTGAAAGCAGAAAATAAAAAGAATTTATAAAGAATTACACGAAAGGTGCAGGCGCTCTGCCTTTACTTTTCAGTTTAAATGACATCATGGAATCAAAACGTCAACAAAAATTTGCAGGAGTAATACAACAGGACCTGGCAGCGATATTTCAGCGCGAAGGGATAAATTATTTACCAAATACTTTAATTACTATAACCAAGGTAAGGGTTACGCCCGATTTGGCCATAGCGCGGATATTTTTGAGCTTTTTTAATAACAACAACTCACAACTGGCTCTGCAAACCATAAAGTCGCATTCGTCCGAAATAAGGTATAAGCTTGGCGCACGTATAAAAGACCAGGTAAGGGTAATACCTCAACTGGAATTTTTTGTGGATGATACCGGCGATTATGTAGAACGCATGGACAAAATATTTGAAAAAATAAACAAAGAAGAGCGGCAGCCCGATACCGAATAGTTGTAATTTAATGGACGCCCACATTCAGTTAAGCAAATATCTTCAGGCCAATCCGCAGCTTATTGGTAAAGTAGTTGATTTTGATTCAACTACCTACAGGTTATATCATTTCAATTTTACGGCAAGTAATACAGAATTAAGCAGCGACACTTTTGGCGATACTACTAAATTCAGCAATTGGATTAACGAGCAGCTGCAAAAAAACAATTGCAAATACGGCATTGGCGGCTACATGGAGCATCGTACCATTTACGCACGAAGCAGCCATTTTGATACTGAGGACGAACCACGTCGCCTGCATTTGGGTGTAGACATCTGGGCCAAAGCAGGCACGCCTGTTTACGTTCCGTTGCAGGGCAAGATACATAGCTTTAATAACAACGCCAACTTTGGCGATTATGGCCCAACCATTATTTTGGAACATCAACTGGATGACTTAAAGCTTTATTCGTTATATGGCCATCTAAACATCCATAGTCTCCAAGACTTATACGTGGGTATGCCGGTAAACATCAATCAGCCACTTGGCGCATTTGGTACTATGGCCGAAAACGGAAACTGGCCACCGCACCTGCATTTTCAACTCATGTTTGATATGGAAGGCAAACAGGGCGATTATCCCGGCGTATGCCGTTACTCCGAAAAAGAAAAATATCTGCAAAATATCCCCGACCCGCAGCTAATACTCCGATTTCCCAAGGCTATTAATACCCAATTATTCCGGCTATTTAACTCTTAGTGTAGCGTAAACACATTTAGAATACCAGATTGTGGTATATTATTGCGCAAAAAATGTCAAAAACACATTATATAATTCATAGGAATTTACATAGCTTCGGATCAATTATAAACCAAGGCTAAAACCTATTTATTGCGTAATGAAATTTAAAGTAATCATGCTGCTTTGTGCAATCTTCCCGGCAGGGCTTGTACTGGCACAATCAAACAAAACCTTTACTGTAAAATCGCCGGATGGTAAAGTCAACTTAACGGTAACTACCGGCAGCAACATTAGTTGGTCGGTTAAGCGTGAAGCGGTTGAAGTAATTACGCCATCTGCAATAGCCATTGATCTTGAGGGCGGCGAAGTATTGGGCAAAAATACTGTGGTTAAAAAATCGGTAACTATTTCGGTGAATCAAACCATCAATACCCCCATCTATAAAAAAGCAACCGTTACCGACAATTACAACCAGCTTACTTTGACCTTTAAGGGCGATTATGGCCTTATCTTCAGGGCTTATAACGATGGCGTGGCCTATCGTTTCTTCACGCAGAAACAAGGAGAAATAACGATACTGAATGAAGAGGCTAATTTTAATTTTAAAGATGATGACAAGGCTTTTTTACCATTTGCCAATGATTACCGCAATAAGGATAAATTCAATAACTCATTCGAGGCGCATTATGATAATTTAAATATATCAGCCATAAAAAAAGATACGCTGGCTTTTTTGCCGGTGCTGATTGACGTGGGCAACCCTGTAAAAGCGGTTGTATTGGAAGCCGACCTGCAGGATTATCCGGGCATGTATCTTACCCCAGGTGCCGGGCAAAACCTGCATGGCGTATTTGCGCCGTTTCCTACCGAAGAATTTTTAAACCGCATAAACTATTCAGTTAAAAACAGGGCAAACTACATTGCTAAAACCAGTGGCACCCGTAATTTCCCGTGGCGGGTGGTGGTCATTAGCAATGAGGACAAGCAACTGGCTGATAATGATATGATGCAGCGTTTGGGCGCGCCATCAAAAATTGCAGATCTATCGTGGATTAAACCGGGCAAAGTGGCCTGGGACTGGTGGAACGACTGGAACATTACCCATGTTGATTTTAAAGCCGGCATTAATGTGCCTACTTACAAATATTACATTGACTTTGCAGCAGCCAACAAACTGGAATACATTATTATTGATGAAGGATGGTCGGACGATGGCGACCTGAACAAATTTAAGCTGGATGTACAACAGGTGGTTGACTATGGCAAGCAAAAAAATGTAGGCGTTATTTTATGGTCAACCTGGTATGGCATTACACGCAATACGGATGGCTTGTTTGCCAAATTTGAGCAAATGGGTGTAAAAGGCTTTAAGATTGATTTTATCGACCGTGATGACCAGAAGATGGTAAGCTCCCTTTATGAAATTGCTCAAAAAGCCGCCGAACATCATTTATTGGTTGATTATCATGGTATGTATAAGCCCAGCGGTATACAACGTACCTGGCCCAACATAATTAATTGTGAGGGTGTAAAAGGTTTGGAAAACATGAAATGGGGAGTTGATAATCAGCCGGGATATGATGTAAGTATTCCATTTATCCGCATGATGTCGGGCCCGATGGATTATACGCCGGGTGGTATGCGCAATGCCGCAAAAAGCGCTTTCAGGCCGGTAAACTCAAACCCGATGACACAGGGCACCCGCTGCCATCAGCTGGCTATGTATGCCATCTTCGAAGCACCATTACAAATGCTGGCAGATAACCCAACCATTTACCAGCGCGAACAGGAAAGCACTGATTTTATTGCCGCTATACCTACCACTTTTGATGCAACCGTTGCACTGGATGGCAAGGTGGGCGATTTCATCAGCATGGCCCGCAAAAAAGGAACCACCTGGTATGCGGGAGCTATGACCAACTGGAATGCACGCGAAATAACCGTTGATCTTTCTTTTTTAGGTGATGGAAATTACAAAGCCACTCTATTTGAAGATGGTGTTAACGCTGACCGCGACGGCACTGACTACACTAAAAAAGTAATTACCGTAACCGCCAAAGACAAACTGACCATTAAAATGGCATCAGGCGGCGGCTGGGCAGCACGGTTCGAGAAACAATAAGAAGCGAAAAAAGAGCTAAAAGCGAAAAGCACAAAGCTTAAAGCGAGGAAAACCTACTTTACGCTTTGTGCTTTTCTTTTATACGCTGGCTTGTGGCTTTATGCTTTCAGCTCAAAATACGCATATTAACCGGGTCCCAATGGATCACTTTGTTTTGAAAATAGCTGTCGTTACAGGCCAGGCATGGTGCGGCGGCCCTGAAGCCAAATACGGCATCTTCCACCACCGGTTTACCATTACGGATGGAGTCCATAAAGTTGGCGAAATGATCATTTGACGAGCTGTAACCCGGCGGCGACTGATAGGTTACACCCGGCAATACCGGCCTTTGCTTATCGGCTTCCGAATATTTAGCGTTATAATTACTCAGCAGCTGTTTTTGCATGTCGTTGGTAAATGTGCCCAGCGAATCCCATCCTCCTATGCCCGGCGCCACGGCCATTTTATTTTTGTGAATGGTAAAACCCTGGTCGTCGTCCAGATCAATTACGCCTTCTGATCCTATAATTTTTGTCGAAGAGCGTTCACCCTCGCCGCTTATAAAATTAACCCGCAAGGCTACCTGGAATGCAGGGTGTTCTTTGATGCTGGGATATTCAATAACCGCTGTCATTACGTCCGGAACATTTCGCCCGTCTTTCCAATAATAAGTGCCACCGATTGAAAAAATCTTATCAGGCCCTTTAGAACCGGTTATAAAATGAATGCCCGACAATAGGTGAACAAACAGATCCCCGGCAACACCCGTTCCATATTCGCGGTAATTACGCCACCTGAAAAAACGATTACTTTCGTAAGGCAATTTCGTTTTTTCCATTGCCTGGAATTTATCCCAACTAACGGTTTGAGTCGATGCATCCAGCGGAATAGTATATTGCCATGCTCCCTGTGCGTCCTGGCGGTTAAATGATGCCTCGACCGAGTTTATTTGTCCTATCGCACCCGCCTCGTATAATTCTTTAGCCTTTTGAAAAGCCAAACTACTTACCCGCTGGCTCCCTACCTGAAAAATTGCCTTTGTTTCCTGCTGCGCCTTAATTTCAGCCAATCCCTCACTAATATAATGTACCATTGGCTTTTCGCTGTAAACGGCTTTGCCTTTATGCATAGCTGCTATAGCAATAGTGCTGTGCCAGTTGTCGCTGGTGGCTATAATTACGGCGTCAATATCTTTCCTGTCTAAAATTTCATGGTAATTATTTGTCGTAAAAATATTAGCGCCAAAAACTTCCCTGGCATGTTGCAAGCGCCCCTGGTACAAATCGCAACAAGCTACCAGTTCAACACCAGGGCAGGTCAACGCTGCCCGGGTATCGTTATACCCCATAATACCCATGCCAATGGTGGCAATGCGTATTTTATCATTTGAGCTGGTTCTTTTTGGGGCTTGTAATATTCTTCTTTCATGATCTTCCATAGCTGCAAAGCTTGAAAGTGTGGCAGAGGTAAGCACAACGGTGCTCCCTAACTGCTTCAAAAACTTTCGGCGGTCTGACATAATTTTAGGTAGGTAAGTGAATATAATTGGTTAATTGGTTTCGCTATGTGCAACAGCAGCTGTTAGCTCTTTATAATCGGCCATAAACTCGTCATAATCTTTAGCTACTTGTTTTGAATAATTAATGGCGTAGTTTAATAAAGGTTGCTGCCAGTCTTTTTGTTTACCAAATGCCATTAACGTATCAATTATCGCCGAGTTTTGCATACCCCCGCTCCGTATTTGCGCCGAAGCCGTTAATATAGCCATGTCTTTAATAACCATTTCCAGGCAATCGTCCTTTGTAGCAATGGAAGCAAAATTCACCTTGTCGGCAAGCGGCTGCATTTCCTGCAAAACATAAATATCGCCCTTAAAGGCACTCGCTCCCAGCAATGCAGGGGGAATATTTTGCATACGTTGTTTAATAGACAAAACACGCTCCGCATTTGAATTCCAAACTGGTTGTTTAACCAGATTATAAGGTGTTAGTGATGATTGAACAGCTTCTTTCATGTCAACCAGCAGGTATTTCTTTTTACTTTTTGTGCTCTGCAATAAAAACATGTACCGCTTTAAGCCTACACTGCCCGTGCCAGCCACCCTAAAGGCTGCATCTTTAACAACATAATTGGCCGACCATCCTTTTTTGTTTTTTATCCATTCTGTTAAATGGGATATTAATTCGGCTTTGAGTTTTTTATCCAGGTCAAAATGTGTGCGGTTATCAATTTTTATTTTAAGCTGACCACCCTTTTCGTCGGCCACTTTTTTAATCAGATCAGTCTCTTTACGTTTTTTTATATTTTTTAAAAAGCTTTTTACAATGCCCTCTGCCGTACGGGGATCAATGTTATAAGCTTTTCCGCCCGCCAGGACTTTGGTATAGGTTGACAGAAATAAGTCTGCATTTTTCTGCGCTTCGGCCGGATCAATTTTAAAGGAATTAAATCCAACAAAAATACTGGTCAGCATTCTGGCAACTTCCCAGGCTGCCGGGCCAAGCATGGCTTCATCAAAATCATTCAGATCGAAATAAACCATACGGTTGTTTCCCTTAAAGCTGCCAAAATTTTCCAGGTGCAGGTCGCCGCAGATCCAGGTATTTGGCGACGTGGGGAAATCTCTAACTTTACACAAATCTTCATAAAACAAATGGCAAGTACCTCTTAAAAAGCTAAATGCGTTTTGTGACATGTACTTGTATTTAATTTGAAGCTTATCAGGAATCAGATCCTTATTAAATGCTTCTAACCTTTCAGCAATTGAGTTCATCATCTTATTTTTTAATATGGGGTATTAATAACAAAAAGAAGCTTTTACCATTCAAAACATTGTACCAACTTATTTTCCACCATCCATTGATTAAGCAGGTGCAGGTTGGATTCTTTGCCTGACACTTCAAATTCAACCGTTATCTGGTCTTCATTCCGGTATAATTTTGACCGGTGCAACTTAATATTAAGTGATTTCACATGTTTGTAAAAGGCTTCCACTTCCATTTCCTTCATAAAAACAACTTTATAACTGCGGTGCTCAAACTGGTAATCAATCTTCATCTGAACAAAGTCGAGCGCATAAAGAATAACCAACGAAAAACATCCTGCAATTACAGCCAACAGGTAATCGCCTATGCCAATCAACATACCGATGGCAGCTGCCACCCAGATAGATGCGGCGGTAGTAATACCGGAGATAGAAACATTGGTGCGATATATTACTCCTGCGCCTAAAAAACCTACGCCGGTAAGCACATTGGCGGCAATCCGGTCGCGGTTATCTTCTACTCCTAACAGGTAAGAGCAGATGGTAAAAATGGTAGCGCCAAAACAAATGAGCGCCAATGTACGGAAGCCTGCTGATTTTCCCCTTACCTCGCGTTCCAGGCCAAGTGCGCAGCCAATAACAACCGATAGGGAAAGTTTCAGCAACTCATTTCCATAAATATTTTGTGTAGTGCTAACGTTAAATAGTGAGTCCAAGCTGAAGGTTTAAAATTGACATTTTTTTGACCGATAATAAATGTAAGAAAATTTATTAATGCAAACCAATAGCAGCCACTATTGAAAGAAGAGTTAAGAGGGGAAATTAAGGCATTTATTACAACGGACAATTGTTTTGCCAGCTATCTTTTAAAGCTTTAAACGCTTAACCAGCCAGGGTAAAAACAGGCCCTGCCCAATAAGCGTAAAAAGCACCACCATTACCGAAATAAAGATAATAGCAGCCCGCTCGGGAAATGGGCTGCCATCTTTTAAGGTAAGCGGCAAGCCAATGGCAATGGCCAGCGAAACAATGCCCCTCATACCCGACCAGCTAATAACCAGGCTGTTTTTATGATCGAGCAGTGCACCCTCGGTTATCTTTTTATGGCCTTTTTTAAAAGCGTGTTGAAGATTTATTTTTTGCAGAAATACACGGGCCATCCGTAAAAGCAAAGCTGTTAAGGTGATTAAAAATGCATACCCAATGTACAATAACAGGGTGTGGTTATCGGTAATGCTCTTTACTACAAAAGGCAATTGCAGGCCGATGAGTATAAAAATCAAACCATTCAATAAAAAAATGATGATATCCCATATTGATTTGGATTGTTGTCGTAATTCAACAGGGACATCTTTAGTTTTTATACGGGCCATTACTAAACCCAACGTAACCACGGCAATAACGCCCGATACTTTAAAATCTTCGGCAACAAGGTAGGTTATAAAAGGTTGCAAAAGCATAAAACTGATAGCCACCATGTTATTTTTCCTTACCCGATCCAAAACAAAGGTTAATATTTGGGCCATTATAAAACCAACTAATAAACCGCCGCCCATTAGTATTGCAAATTGGATAGAAGCTTTCCATATAACAAAGGCAGTACCGGTTACAGCAGCCACGGCAAAACGGTAAGCCACCAGGGCCGAGGCATCATTCACCAGGCTTTCGCCCTCCAGTATAGTAATGGTTTTATGCGGAAGATGAAGCCCCTTTGTTATACTGGTTGCCGCCACGCTATCCGTTGCCGAAAGGATAGCCCCCAAAACGAACGACAATGGCCAGCTCATGCCCGGCACTATGTAATGTGCTACTACAGCAATGCCCACCGTTGTTAAAAAAACCAGTGTTATTGCCAATGTACCAATGGTATTGATATTGGTTTTAAATTCAACAAACGATATGTTAAAGGCGGCTTCGAACAATAGGGGCGGCAAAAATACCAGAAAAACAATCTCCGGATTGAGTGAAATATTGGGTAACCATGGCATAAAACCAATAGCAATGCCTCCGGTTACCAGCAATACAGGGTAAGGTACTTTTACCCTATCGGCAACTGCCGACAAGCCAATCATAATAGCTAGTATAATTAAAACGATGCTGTAGTTTCCCATTACTGTTTACACTTTTAAAGTATCCTAAAAGCCGCTCTACGTCCTTCCCGTTATTTCGCTATCGCTCCTATACCTCTAAACGATGTTAATATAGAAAAATAATTTCCTTTTTGCGACTGCCTTTCATCGGCTGTCATAAAACTGCCATAAATATCATCAAATGTTTCAAACAATTGTTTTAATTAATCGATTGATTAATTTTGCTTCGTTTTTAAAGCTAACATCAATTGAAATAAACATATCGAGATGGCAGAGACAGGATTTAGAAAATGGATTATTACCATTACTGTAATTACAGCTTCATTGCTGGAATTAATTGATACCACTATTGTAAACGTTTCCATCCCCCAAATACAAGGGAACCTGGGTGCCACTTTAACCGATGCTGCCTGGGTAGTTACCGGTTACAGTGTGGCTAACGTTATTATTTTACCTATGTCGGGTTGGCTGGGTAGTTTTTTTGGCCGGAAGAATTATTTCCTGGCCTCTATTATATTATTCACTATTGCTTCTTTTTTATGCGGAAACGCGCATAGTCTTACTGAACTGATAGGCTTCCGTGTATTGCAGGGATTTGCCGGCGGCGGTTTGCTATCAACATCGCAAGCTATTCTGTTAGATACCTGGCCACCCAATCAGGTAGGAACAGCTACCGCATTGTTTGGCCTGGGAGCCGTTGTAGGCCCTACTATTGGCCCAACTATTGGCGGTTATATTACCGACCATGCTGCCTGGCGCTGGATTTTTTATGTAAACATTCCAGTGGGTTGTTTGGCTGCTACCTGTACTTACCTTTTTGTCCGATCAACCCCCAGTACCGGCAAGGATAAGCCTATTGACTGGTGGGGAATTGGTCTGTTAGCCATATCGGTAGGCAGCCTGCAAACCATATTAGAAAAAGGCGAAGATGAAGACTGGTTTTCAACACCCTACATTGTTGTGTTAACTGTTACCGCTGTACTGGGCCTGCTGCTTTTTATATGGAGAGAGTTGAGCACAGACCATCCCATAGTAAACTTTAAAATTATGCGTAACCGCAGTTTCTCGGCAGGGATGTTTACCTCATTTGTTTTAGGGGTTGGCCTTTATGGTTCAACATTTGTTTTCCCGGTTTTTTGTCAGAGTTTGTTGGGTTTTACCGCACAGCAAACCGGCGAAGTTTTGTTCCCTGGCGGGATGTTTACCGTAGTGATGATGCCTTTTATTGGCATTATGCTTAACAGAGGTGTACCCGCTCAATTTATGGCCACTGTAGGGATGGTGTTGTTCTTTGTATTTTCATTAATGCTGAGCCACTCCACACTGGCTACCGGTACGGGCGACTTTTTCTGGCCCCTGGCCATCAGGGGTATTGGGTTGGCATTGCTTTTTGTTCCGCTTACTACTTTAGCGATAGGCAGTTTAAAGGGACACGAAATTGGGCAGGGAGCAGGTTTAAATAATATGATGCGCCAGTTAGGCGGATCGTTTGGTATAGCCGGTTTAACCACACTGATTCATATCCGCTTGGCTACCCACCGCAACAATCTTTTAAGCAACGTAAACATTTACAATCCTTATTATAACGAAAGATTTAATGGTTACATACGTGCTTTTGTAGCCAAAGGCAAATCTATTTCTGATGCTACACAATCTGCTTATGCAGCTATTGATGGCGTGGTTAACCAGCAAAGTGCCTTGCTTAGTTATAATGATGCTTATTGGGCAGTTGGTATAGTTATGCTGGTTTGTATACCTTTACTTTACCTGGCGCCATTTAAAAAAGGCCAGAAAGCTATTGCCGATACCCATTAATTGGGAAACTTATTTAAGTGAATATTTGTTGTGCAATAATTAGATTTGAAAATAATATTTAATTATGGCAGAAGCAACAGAGGTTTCAACGGAAGAAAGAATAAAGGATGCAGCCAGAATGATCTTTACAAAAAAGGGATTTCTGGCTACAACCATACGTGACATCGCGATGGAGGCTGATATTAATGTGGCTTCTGTTAATTATTACTTCCGTAGTAAAGAAAAACTGTTTGCCTTTATTATGGAAGAAACCATTCAAAAGCTTTTTAATAAGGTGGAGCCTGTTTTGAATGATGAAAATACCTCCCTATTTGAAAAGATAGAAATTTGCGTTGGTTATTATATTGACCAGGTATTAGAAAATCCCGACTTTCCATTTTTTATGGTGAATGAGGTAATGGCTGGATCAACCAAGCTGCCAATTATCAGCAATATTAAAACATTAATTAACTCTCATTTTGCGCAGCAATTAAGGGCACTGGAAACAGATGGTAAAATAAACTTTCATCCCATAAACATCATCTGGAATATTTCGGGCATGATTATGTTTCCATTTTTAACCCGGCCGCAGTTACTGCAAACCGGAAATTTTAATAGCGATGAATTTTACCAGTTAATGCAGGAACGAAAAAAGCTGATCCCTTTATGGATGAAACAGATCTTGGGTATTTGATAATTGATCATTTTTTCTTCAAAAAGTCCAATAATGATTATCACCTCATCTGATATTTCACCACCCACATTGTCGAAATAAATATCAAGCAGGATACCGCTTATTTATTTCATAATTAATGTAAGGTTTATTGCTTGAAAACGACTAAACACAGGAGGCTTATGTTTTACTTATTAACAGGCCTTTTGCATAAACATAATTATCTTAAAAAAACATCATGGTTAAATTAGCATTACTGGCAAGGCTGGAAGCCAAAGCCGGAAAAGAACAGGAATTAGCAGATTTTATTAAAAGCGCGTTAGCACTTGCACAGGCCGAACAGGAAACAGTGAGCTGGTATGCACTACAGTTCGGGCCATCAAGCTTTGGCATTTTTGATACGTTTGAAAATGAGCATGGTCGCGATGCGCATCTCAACGGCCCTATTGCAAAAGCATTAATGGAAAAAGCACCCGAATTACTGGCAGTAGCTCCAACTATTGAAAAAGTTGACTTACTTGCTGTAAAATAAATCTTCCATTTATTATTGAATAACAAAGCCACCTTTCGGGTGGCTTTGTTGTTTAATTTTACCTATCGCTTTTTTTTAATGATAGGCGGTATCTTCTCAGTTTTTGATGCAGATAGCCTCTGCGTTTCATAGCTTCCGCCAGGGAGGCTTCGTCGGTATAATCATCGCCCACTATTTTTGGCACCCCTATCCGCTGTGCACTATAAATGCCCGAATGCCCGCTAAAAATATAAGCGGTAAAACAAGCCACCGCAAACAACAATACATGTTCGCCGCCAAAAAGCTCAACACCCATAAAGGTACAGGCCAATGGCGTATTGGTAGCGCCTGAGAACACAGCAATAAAGCCCAATGCTGCAAAAAGGCTTACCGGCGCATTTAATAACCCCGAAAGTGTATTACCCAATGTGGCACCAATATAAAACAGAGGCGTTACCTCGCCGCCTTTAAAGCCAGTGCCCAGCGTAATGGTAGTATAAATTGTCTTCCATAGCCAGCTCCAGGTATCAGCGCCGCCGGCCGAAAATGCCGATGGAATAGTTACCGCCCCGGGATGCTCGGCATCAACTCCTAAACTCAAATAGTCGGACTTGCCGATCAGCAGTGTAAGGCCTATAATTATCAATCCGCCAAAAACAGGAATCATCCACTTATATTTAAATAACTTAAGACACAGATTCTTTATCTCATGCACCATACGGGCAAAAAGGAAACTGGCCAAACCAAAGGCAGCGGACGAGATGATCACCTTGCCCAACAACAACATATCGAAATGAAAAAAGCCCGTAAAAAGATTAATATTAGCGGCAATGGGATCTATATGATATTGTACATGGTTTACCCGCCATACTTTAACGGTTAAATCGCCAATAAAGGCAGCTATAAGAGCAGGCAATAAAGCGTGGTATTGAATTTTGCCAATGGTTAAAACTTCCATGGCAAATACCGCTCCCGTAACCGGCGTACCAAAAACGGCGCCGAAGCCGGCCGCAACGCCTGCTATTAAAATAATACGCATATCTGCCCCGGTCAGCTTAAACCATCGGCCAAACATGGCCGCTATGCTACCACCTATCTGCACAGCCGTACCCTCGCGCCCAGCTGAGCCGCCAAACAAATGGGTTATAACCGTGGTAATTAAAATAATGGGGGCCATACGTTTGGGTATACCGCCGCCGGCTTCGTGAATTTGCTCGGTAATAAGGTTATTGCCCTTTTCGGATGATTTACCAACCGACTTGTAAATAAAATGTATCACCAAACCGGCCAGCGGAAGTAAAAACAGCAACCACGGATGGCTAAACCTAAAATGAATTGCCGCGCTAAGTAGCCACAGAAAAAAGGCAACCATACTGCCAATAACTACTGCAACAGGGAGCACTAATATTGTCCACCTGATAAGGTGTTTAAAAATGGCAATATGCTCTTTAAATGAAAAAGGTTTATTTTCAGTCATTGCGATTTATTAAGTTGAAGGTTGTGGAACGGATTGTGGAAAACATGAATAGCGGGATGGAGTTTCCCGGTAAAAATAGTGTGTTGTTTGTAGAATTGTTTAAAAATTTCACCTGCAAAAAATTATTTCAACAGGTTAATTCCTATTGAGGGTATTGCAGGCGCCATCAGCAAACGCGGTTTTTAAAAGGAAGACACCATTTCCTGCTGCAAGATAGTATTTATTTTATAAAAACACCACTAACAATTTTGGCGGTAATCATCATCTCATGCAGTCGCGTGCATTAATTAACGTGTTATTTTTTTATTTTTGAATTCGATTTATTGCCATAAACAGATGTTTTTTAACTACGGATCTTACTACTATATTATTATTGCCCTACAGGTTTATTGTGCAGTACACAGTTACCGTAGAGGAACGTTAGGCAACTGGATTTTTTTCATCATATTTTTACCGCTTTTGGGCAGCCTATTTTACATTTACAGGGAAGTACTCAACAACCGCAGCAGTAATAGTTTTAAAAGGCCCATAGTAAGTACCATGCCGGTAATAAACCAAAAGGTGAACATCAAAAAACTGGAAGAACAGCTGCGTTTTGCCGATACTTTTGCCAATAAGATAAATTTGGCCGATGCCTATTTAGCCGCTGGATTTACTGATAAAGCCATTGATTTGTACACCGGCAGCCTTACCGGTGCATTTGCCGAAAATGAGCATGTGATGATGCAATTAATGATTGCTTATTTTGAGCAAAAGCGTTATGCGGAGGTTATTCCTTTGGGTAAAAAGCTATATAAGCTACCGCAATTTGCACGATCAAAAGCACATATTGCCTACGCCATTTCGCTGGAAAATTTGGGAGATACAGAACAAGCTGAAAACGAATTTAAGGCCATGAAAGGCCGTTATTCCTATTTTGAGCCACGCTACCAATATGGTCTTTTTTTAATACGTGCGGGCCGGGAAAAAGATGCCCGCCAAATTTTCACTGATATGCTGAATGAAGAATCTCAATTGGGTCCGGTTGAGCGGAAAGCCAACCGTGTTTGGTTCAGCAAGGCCAAAGAAGAACTCAGAAAAATACCAGAGACCGAACAAACTGCTTAGGCATTAAACTTCGCCGAGATATATTTCTGTTTGATAATGAAAGCTAACTTTGCCGCTGGTATTGTACCGATTAAAAATATCTTCCAACAGCGTTTTGAATTTTTGCCCTGCTTCGGTGTCTTGCTGTGGCACATATGATGAAGAAAACGCACGGCCAAATAATCCTTCCAGCTCAAAAGTCTGTGCATTGGGAAATTTGGTTACTGTGTATTGGCCGTTTTTAAAAAATCCTTTAAAGTTAATTTCACCAATGTTACGATGATTTACCTTGTTGTAATCAATACCATCATTTTTCAAAAGACTTTCATATGCTTTCGAAAAATCATCTGCATCAGGCAGTCGGTTGTTCCATATTAGTGCAACTTTGCCACCGGGAATTAATATTCTTGCAAATTCAACAGCAGTTTTTTGCTCATTAAACCAATGGAATGCCTGGGCGCAAACTATCATGTCTACAATTTCCGGTTGTAGTGTTGTTGCCTCTGCGATACCACTTATGGGTAAAAATTGAGGGTTATCAGCATATTGATCAATAGCCGCTTGTAGCATTGCCTCATTGGGTTCAACGGCGTATACTTTATAGCCATTATTTAGCAGCAAACCTGTAAAAATACCAGTACCTGCACCTACATCAGCAATTGCTGAGTTGCTTGTTAGTCCACATTCCTGTTGCAGGTAAGTGATTACCTCGGCAGGGTAATCGGGGCGATATTTAACGTAATTATCAACCCTGTCAGTAAATCTTTTGGTTGGATCAGCAATCATAATCTTTAGTTTGTATTCACCTAATCAGCGCCTGTTTTATAAGCCCCTCTCTACCGGAGAGGGGTTTTGGGTGAGGCTTATATACTGATAAAAAACGCAGCTTCAAAAACATGCCCCGTCGCCAGTTTTTGGATATCTTCTTTTTGGCTGATGTCTACGTGCTTACCGGCAGTATCGGCACATCCTAACCACGGCTCAATACAAACAAAATCGGCACCACCTTTGGCCCAAATACCTAAATAATTAAAATGTGGAAATTCAACAGATAGCGATTGATTGTGCTTGTCGCTTTTAATGCATACTTCCCTCGAGCGCAGATCTTTAAATACCAGCGCATCGGCATCAAACATATTACGCGTTAAATACAGTTTATTTTTAGGTGTTGGCACCGGATAAACCTCGCCATTAAAAAAACCTTCTTTTGATAACAGGTGTGTTTCCAGATGCTCTTCTGTTTCAAATTCCAGGTAATAGTCTTCATAATTTTCGCCTTTGTTAAAGGGAACATTAAAAGCTGGATGCCCGCCAACAGAAAAATAAATAGTTTGTTTATCAAGATTGATAAGCTTATAGGTTAACCGTAAAGCATTATCAATAAGGGTGTATAAAACCTGGAAATCAAATTTATAAGGATAAACCTGCAAGGTGTGCTCAGAATTTGGCAGTGAAAAAACGGCGTGCAATTCATCGCTCTCCAACAAAACAAACTCCGACTGCCGGGCAAAACCATGACGCGATACATGATACGCCTTACCATCAACCAGCAACTCATCATTAATTAAACCACCCACCACCGGGAACAGGTTTGGCGCATGCCAGGGCCAAATATTAGCATCAGCCTGCCACATATGTTCGATGTTGGTTGCCTTGTTGTAAAGAGAGCTTAACTGCGCCCCTTTTGTATTGATCTCAACCTTTAAAAAGTCATTTTCTAATACGGCCATAGGAAAATTTGATTGGTTATTAAAAACCCTCTAAATTATGAATTTGTTTTTATTAAAAATCTACCAACGAAATGTACCTAACGGCACATCCGCAATGCCAAGTGAGGTCCGGGAGTTTTAAAAGCGATTTATCCCGCGGCATTACGCCGGGTTAAAAACGTTAGGCCATTAATCGTCATCATCTTTTTTCTTTTTCTCCAGCATAACAAACGCGCTGCGTTTTGGGGCCGGTAAAGTTGCGTTTTCGCCTTTTACATATTTCCAGATTACTTCGTTCAGTATCAGATCGGGCACGGCATCTTCTTTGGCCAGGTTGAACGAGGCAGATTTTTTGCTACTCTCATTTACCGCCACATTGCGTTGTTCCAGGTCAACCTGTGCGGGTTTAGCAATGTAGGGCGAAAGATCGGCCGTGTTAGAAAAACAATTATAAAGCGGTAATGCAGCGGCATCATACTGGCTCATCGGCGGCAAACCTAATATTAACTCAATGGTACGCAACACGCCTGAGGTTGAATACATATCATGAATAACAGCATTACGCTTTACATAAGCCCCCGCAACAAAAACTGGCGAACGGTGTGCATCCACATGATCGGGGCCATTTTGAGCATCATCCTCCAAAATAAAAACTACCGATTCTTTCCAGATAGCGCTTTTTGATAAATGTTCCAAAAACCGGCCTATTGCCAGGTCATTATCGCCAACAGCAGCTATGGGCGATATAGCTCCGCGGTGCTGGCCGCTGGTATGGTCGTTTGATATACGTATGGTATTTAACTGCGGTACAGCGTTGATATTGATCAATGAGTCAAAATCATGCTCCCAAATAGCTTCGCGGGTAATGTCTTTGATATTCAAATCAAAGCTTGGCGATTTTACGCAATAATGTCCTTCAAGCGATTTGATATTGGGTTTATAATCATCGGCAAATTCGCCGTAAGTGCGGTAGCTTACACCTGCCCTTTTGCAATAATCCCAAATGTATCCATCGCGCGGGTCGCCAGCGCGTCGGGTTCCCTCAGAGTCATAATTACCACCACGGCCACCATAACTGGTTGGCCATGTTTTTTCTATAAAGTCTGTTGCGTAGGCCGCGGTGCTCCAGTTGTGCCCATCGGCACTAACTTCAGCATCTACATAAAAATTATCAAGCAATACAAAATTGCTGGCTATGGCGTGATGATTCGGTGTTACATGATCACCAAAAATACAAAGTGAAGTGTCGCCGTTTCCCTGTGACATATCGCCTAATACCTGGTCGTATGTGCGGTTTTCCTTAATGATATAAAACACATGCTTAATGGGCGATTTATCACCAACGCGACGCGGTACCGGATTGCCATCTTCGCCCGCGGCCAAAGCAGTTTTTTTGTCGTTAAAAGGTGTATTGGCATAAACCTGGCGGGTATAAACTTTTAGTTGTTCGGGCTGTGGTGCAGTGATAAAAGACAGTGTACCCTTAAACAAACCTCCAATATATTGCTCCTTGCTATTTACGGCTCCTTTTTGGTATCCGCTGTTATCGGCCTTTTTTATAGGCTGCGGCCCTTGCGGATTAGCCATGGAAGTAAAGCCCTTGCCATTGGCCACCATTATTTTATTACCCAGTGTTTTTACAACCGTTGGATACCAGCCCACCGGAATAAAGCCGCGACTTTGGCTATCGCCTGCTTTGCTCACATCAAATACAGCCAGGCAATTGTTATCGGCATTGGCTATATACAGCGTTTTGCCATCGGGCGATAATGCAAGGCCATTGGTTGTTGACCCGGTTAACTTAGTGGGATATAACGCCGTTGAAATCACCTCCATTGTTTTTTGGGTAAGCGTGTTGATTACCGAAACAGAGTTATCATTAGCATTGGCAACATATAATACAGATCCATTTTTGTTCAGCAACAATTCATTGGGATGGCTACCGGCCAGGATGCTGCTCATAGTACCTGTTACTGTATTGTAGCAGGTTACTTCGCTGCCACCCCAAATAGAGATATACAGTATTTTTTCGTCGGGAGATAGGATACAGCTGTAAGCTTCGGCCGCTAATTTAACATGACTTAATACTTTTAAACTGCCCGGGTCAATGATGTACAGGGCGCTATCTTCCTTGGTAACAGTATACAGCCTTGTATTGGCTTTATTAACGGCTATTCCTGTGGGGCATATTTTATTTTTTGGCCAGGGTTCACCTAATTTAATGGTATCGGCTTTGCCTATTTTATTTTCATCAATGTGAAATGCCATTATCCAATTGTCATTTCCACCCGATGCATACAACCTTTTTTCATCGTGACTAAAAGCTAAACCGTACCATGATTTACCTACTATTCGTTCGTCAAGTTGCTTTTCGCTTTTAGGATCTATCAATTGTACCGATTGGGTACTCTGCCCATTATTGGTTACGGCCATTAACCTGCCCGACGCACTGATCTGCATATTCAATGGCAAATCGCCAAGTGGCAGTGATGCGTAGCCCGCAGGGCTCAATTTCCATCCGTTAGGTAATAATACATGGTTGGTTTGTGCGATTTTTCCGGGTGTTTGCGCTACAGATTTTATGGTGATGACTGCCGCAGCCATACAAAGAATAAATTTCAATTTCATAAGTAACTTAAATAGAAATCAAAATTACGTATTGATACTGACGGATTTGACCAGTTAACAGAAACTTAATGTAACGACGCTGTTATGGAGTAGTTATTTTTTTAAATGTCTTGTACGCAGCTTACTTAAAAACTCTGGTGAGATACCCAGATAGGATGCAATGTAATGCTGTGGCACTCGTTGCGGTATGCTGGGATAACGACTTATAAATTCAAGATATTTTTCCATAGCTGTGTATGAAATTGTTCTGAACAACCGATTTTGAACTACAGAAAGGTGGCGTTGAATCATCAGCCTGAACATCCTTTCAAATTTTGGCACCTTTAATAAAAGCCTTTCTTTTACATTGCGCGAAAGCACCAGCAATTCGCAGTCTTCTAAGGTTTCAATATACATGCTGCTGGGGGTCTGATCCTGAAAACTGGTTATATCGCTCATCCACCAATCTTCCACCGCAAATTGAAGGGTTATTTCCATCCCCTTGCTATCAATATAATATTCGCGGATACAACCTTTGTTTACGTACAATTCAAAATTACAGATGTCGCCGGCCCGCAGCAACATGGTCTTTTTAGGAACCACTTTGTATTCCAAAACGCCATTAAAATATTGCAATTCCTCCGCCGTAAGCTGAATAGACCTCGAAACATAATTATTAATAGCCTGGAACATGTTTTGAATATAAACTTTATGCAAGTATAGTGGCTTAAAACAAAATGTTAACTATTTTAATTTCTTGTCCTGGTTCAATGCTTTTTTGGTTGAAGCAGAATACTTTTACACGCCAGATTTTTCTGAGGCAATAACAAACCTAAAATATTTTTAAATTTTTGAGGATGACAGACCAGCATTTGGATGCAGTTATAAATTATGCATTTAAGACCATTGAAGAATTCATACCTGTTTATATGCAAAATCCAGATGATGCGGCGATCAGTAATGGCAATGTGGCCGTTTGTATCATTGCTGAAAATGGACACGTTTACGGGCAGATGTTTGGGATCGATAAGCCGAGGCTAAGACAATCGTACAAAGTAGCGTGGACAAAGGCCAGCCAGGTTTGGCTTACAGGTGTTAAAACCGGCGAATATGAGAAAATGGTTTTCAACAAACTGGTTGAAGAAAACGGCAACGGCATTGAAGCGCCTGACCTGATTGGCTGGGAAGGCGGCCAACCATTAATACTGGCCAATGGCACCAAACTTTCTGTCGGGTTTAGCGGTTTTAGAGGGGTTACCGATCTCGAAATTATGGTAAAAGCATTTGGTCTTTAATCCAAATAATTAACAACAAATAAAACTCATTATTATGACTTACATACCCAACTCCGAACGTTACCAAAATATGGAATACCGCCGCTGCGGACATAGTGGCTTAAAATTACCCGCAGTATCACTTGGCCTATGGCACAATTTCGGTGCTATTGATAGTCTGGATAATGCCCGCAACATTTTAAGGCTTGCTTTTGATAGCGGCATTACCCATTTTGACCTCGCCAATAATTACGGCCCTCCGGCCGGATCGGCAGAAGAAACTTTCGGGCAGATATTTAAGGATGATTTTAAAAAATACCGCGACGAGCTAATCATCTCGACCAAAGCAGGCTGGCCAATGTGGGAAGGCCCGTATGGTGATCTGGGATCAAAAAAATACCTGGTAGCCAGTTTAGATCAGAGCCTAAAACGCATGGGACTGGATTATGTTGATATATTTTATCATCATCGCCCAGACCCGGAAACGCCGCTGGAAGAAACCATGAGTGCGCTTGATTTAATTGTTCGTCAGGGAAAAGCATTGTACGTAGGCATATCCAGCTATAGTGCTACTGAAACCGAAAAAGCAATTGAAATTTTAAAAAGCCTGGGCACACCTTGCCTAATCCATCAACCTAAATATTCTATGTTCGATCGTTGGGTTGAAGGCGGTTTGCTGGATGTTTTGGGCGATAAAGGTGTTGGCTGTATCCCGTTTTCGCCATTGGCGCAGGGATTATTAACCAATAAATATCTGAAAGGTATCCCTAAAGATTCAAGAGCTGCGGATCATCGCGGAAATGGCGCAATGGAAGAAGATCAGATCACGCCTGATAAAATTGCCCGTGTAAGCAAACTAAACGAATTGGCTTTACAACGCGGTCAGAACCTTGCACAGATGGCGCTTTCGTGGATATTGAGAGATAGCCGTATCACTTCGGTATTAATAGGTGTAAGTAAACCAGCACAGGTAACTGATTCTATCTGCTGCCTGAAAAATTTATCGTTCACTGATGAAGAGCTTAAGCTCATCAATACCATTTTGCGCTAACCAACAACCTAACCTTATTTATAATGAGAAGATCATTTTGTTATGTAGCCATTGCTTTATCAGCTTCAATGCTGGTAAAAATGGCAAATGCTCAGGAGGCGCAGCCGTTTTCAATGAGCAATAAAACTGCAAAAGTTTATTTAACTGCTAAAAACACCGATAATAAACTCACGCAAACCACAACGCTTCAGTTTACGGATTATCCGCAGCCTATTGAAAAAGATATCACCATTTTTGTTGATCCATCCATTACTTTTCAAACTATGCTGGGTATTGGCGGTGCGTTGACAGATGCATCGGCCGAGGTTTTTTACAAGCTTCCAAAAGATAAACAACGGGAAATACTTATAGCCTATTATGATAAGGATAAGGGCCTGGGTTATACCCTGGGACGCACTAATATCCAGAGTTGTGATTTTTCGAGCGATAGCTACAGTTATGTAAAGGACAATGATGTCAGCTTAAAAACTTTTGATATCAGTCATGATCAAAAATACCGCATACCTTTTATTAAGGAAGTTTTGGCGGCAGCAGGTGGTAAATTAACGCTATTTGCTTCTCCCTGGAGCCCACCGGCCTGGATGAAAACCAATAACGATGTGCTGCATGGCGGCAAGCTCAAAGCCGAATATGACCAAAGCTGGGCCGATTTTTATGGAAAATTCATTAAAGCTTATGAAAAAGAAGGCATCCCCATTTGGGGTATAACGGTACAAAACGAAGAGATGGCCGTGCAGCGCTGGGAATCGTGCATTTATACAGCCGAAGAAGAACGCGACTTTATTAAAAACTTTTTAGGCCCATCTATGCAAAAAGCAGGTTTGGGTGACAAGAAAATATTAATGTGGGATCATAACCGCGACCTGATGTATCAACGCGTAAGTACCGTACTGGAAGACCCGGAAGCTGCCAAATACGTTTGGGGAGTTGCTTACCACTGGTATGAAGATATTGCCGCAGCCGGGGCGGGTATGAATTTTGAAAATGAAAGACTGGTAGCCAAATCATTTCCAGATAAACCGCTGATGTTGACCGAAGGTTGTGCTGCTGATTTTGACCCGAAGAAATTTACAGACTGGGCCTTCGGCGAAAAATACGGACAATCAATGATCAATGATTTTAATATTGGTACCGTAGCCTGGACCGACTGGAACATTATTCTGGATGAAAACGGCGGCCCTAACCATGTAGGCAATTTCTGCATGGCGCCTATACATGCCAATACCAAGACCGGGCAGTTAATTTATACCAATGCTTATTACTATTTGGGGCATTTCTCCAAATTCATTCATCCGGGTGCTAAACGGATAGTAAGCTCATCAAGCAGGAACAACCTGTTGACAACTGCTTATCAAAATACCGATGGCAAAATAGCAGTGGTGGTAATGAACCCAACCGACACTGATATTTCCTATTATTTGTGGATAAAGGGCAAAGCGGCTAAAACTACCAGCCCCGCGCATTCTATTGCCACTATGATTATTGAATAAGGTTTAATTGTTGTTTTATATAGAGTCCTGTGGTATTTTACCACGGGGCTTTTTTGTTTTAAGGCCGATGCTTCTATCTAAAATATATTTTTCAGTCGGCCATATTATTCCAAAACATCAATTACAACATGTTATATTTGAGTGAAAACATATCACTCTTCTTATGAACCTCTTCCAAAACCTTGCCCAAAATCGCAAACGGCTTATTGGCGTAGCTGTAGTATTAATTTTATTAATTACTGCGTTGTTTTTTGTGTTTAAACGTCATCACAAGCCCAGTATAAACCCTGCGTTTAGCAAATATATTGAGTCGTATACGTCGGGTATTATCTCGCGCAAGGGCGTTATTCGCATTAAATTGGCTAATGAAGTTAAAACCAGTCACGCGCAAAATGAACCGCTGGCAGATGGTTCGTTCAGCTTTTCGCCCAAAATAAAGGGAAAAGCGTATTGGGTTGATGCCCAAACCATAGAGTTTAAGCCGGAAACCGAAATGGATGCCGACAGATACTATGAGGCCGATTTTGATTTGGGTAAAGTCACCAATACACCTTCCGATCTGCGTCACTTTGACTTTTGGTTTCAAACCATAAAGCCCAACTATACCATTGAGTTTACCGGCCTGCAAACCGCAACCAATACCTCGTTGGATAAAATGAAGCTAACCGGCGTTATAAAAACTGCCGACAATGAAGATCCTTTGCAGGTGGAGAAGATCATCGCCAAAAACTATCCATCGGAAGCTAATATTACCTGGCAACATGATATCGCCAACAACACCCACACCTTTGCTATTGATAACCTTGCCAGGCCAGCGACAGGCATATCGCTATTAACCGTATCATGGGACGGTACCGCCATCAGCGCCAATAAAACCGGAAACCAGCAGTTTGATATCCCTGCCATAGGTGAGTTTAAAGTGCTTGATGTGCGCGCAGTACAAAATCAGGACGAATACGTAGAAGTACAATTCTCCAACCCCATAATGGTTGGGCAAGAGCTAAACGGCCTGGCCGGGCTAACATCCGTAGCCGATATGACCTATACCATTGATGGCAGCAGACTAAAAATATATGCCCCTGATAGGTTGCAAGGCAATTATACCGCTTTTGTAAGTGCTGGTATCAAAGATGTCTCACGCAATGTTTTGGCAGTACCTTATACAGCTAACTTGTTTTTTGAAAACCGTTTACCGGCCGTAACTATCCCCGGCAAAGGTGTTATCCTGCCCGATTCGGGTAAATTGATGATGGCATTTGAGGCGATAAACCTGAATGCCGTTGATGTAAGCATCATCAAAATTTACGAAAGCAACGTACCCCAGTTTCTGCAAAATAATGATCTTGGGGGCGAGCAGCAGCTTAGGCAGGTGGGCAAGCCTGTGGTAGAAACAACCATCAGGCTTGATAATGATAAAACCGTCGACCTAACAAAAAAGAAGCGTTTTATGTTAGATATTGACCACCTGATGCGTACCGAACCAGGAGCGATATACCGGGTGGTTATCGGATTCAGAAAAGAATATTCGCTTTTTAACTGCCACGTAAAAGGCAAGGTTGCCGATGCAAAGAGTGATGATGTAATTGACGGAGAAGGAGAAGACGGTGGCGATGATGGAGGCAGTTATGGCGATAAAATAGATGAAGACGATGGCTTTTGGAACCGCTATAACAGCTATTACCCGCAAGGATATAAATGGGATGAGCGGGAAGATCCATGCAGCATTTCCTTTTATACTAAAGATAAATGGGCCAGTCGTAATATTATTGCTTCAAACATTGGCCTGATAGCTAAATACGGCGGCGATAATAACATGCTGATTGCTGTAACCAATATTATAGACGCCCAACCAATGCCGGGTGTAGAATTAACGCTGTTAGACTATCAGAAACAGGTGATCAGCAAAATGACATCTGATGCCAGCGGCTTCGCTAATTTTAGCATCAAGCACAAACCCTACCTGCTTTTAGCCAAAAAAGGCGATGAAAGAGGTTATTTGAAACTGGATGATGGCAGCGCCCTGCCCTTGTCAAAATTTGATGTGAGTGGCGAGCAAATTCAAAACGGACTAAAAGGGTTTATTTATGGCGAACGCGGCGTTTGGCGGCCCGGCGACTCTATTTTTGTACAGTTTATACTGGAAGACAAGCTTAAAACACTGCCGGCAGATCACCCGGTTCAGTTTGAACTGTATAACCCGCAGGGGCAGTTGTACAGGCGAATTATCCGTACCAACTCGGTTGATGGTTTTTACAGTTTCCATACCGCTACTACTACCGGCTCGCCAACCGGAACATGGACAGCTAAAGTAAAAGTTGGCGGCGCGCAGTTTCAAAAACCAATTAAGGTTGAAACCATTATGCCTAACCGGCTAAAGATTGATCTTTCCTTCGGCGGCAAAACGGCATTGACCAAGGGCGGCGCAACTGATGGGGTATTAAAATCTACCTGGCTTTTTGGTGGCATAGCGCAAAATTTAAAAGCAAAGGTTGATGCTTTTGTGAGCGCACAGCCCACAAATTTTAAAGAATTTAAGGACTATGTTTTTGATGACCCAACCCTGGCCTTCAACACCCAAACACAAACCATATTTGATGGCAGGCTGAACGAAGAAGGTACAGCGGCCATTAATGCCAATATCCATGTGGATAAACAGGCGCCGGGGCAGTTAAGAGCTAATTTTGTAGTAAAAGTATTTGAACCGGGAGGTAATTTCAGTATACAGCAGGTTCAGTTGCCTTACAACGCTTATACTGGCTATGTGGGCATTAAAACACCCGAAGGCAGCGCCTACAGCGGCATGTTGAATGTTGACCAGGACAACCCGGTTGACATTGCCGATGTGGATGTGAATGGCAATCCCTTCCCCGGCAGCCGTAATGTAACGGTAGAGCTATATAAAATACAATGGCGCTGGTGGTGGGATCAAACCGGCGACGATTTGAGCAATTTTACGCAAAACCAGTATAACAGCCTGGTAAGCACCGAAACGGTTAATTTAACGGATGGCCGCGGCACATGGAACCTGCATGTAAAACAGGATGCCTGGGGCCGATACCTGATAAGGATAAAAGATGAACAAACCGGGCACTCAACCGGCAAAGTGGTTTATGTTGACTGGGGCGAGCGCTTGCAGGAAACCAACTCCACCAGTGCTACCATGCTATCCTTCACCTCCGACAAAAAGAGCTACAGAGTTGGCGAAACGGCTACGCTTACCATACCCACCGGGCAGGACGGTCGTGCTTTGATTAGTTTTGAAAATGGCAGCAAGGTGCTTAAATCTGTTTGGATTGATACCCACAAGGGCCAAACCCAATATCAGTTTAAAATAGATGGCAGTATGGCACCCAACGTGTTTGTAAACGTAACTACGCTGCAACGCCACTCGCAAACGGTTAATGATTTGCCTATACGCATGTATGGCGTAATACCTTTGGCTGTTGATGACCCGGCAACAGTACTGAAGCCGGTTATCAGCATGCCTGATAAAATACGGCCAGAGAGCCAGTCGTCCATCACCGTATCAGAAGCGCGTGGTAAGGAAATGACCTATACCGTGGCTATTGTTGACGAAGGATTGCTTGACTTAACCAATTTTAAAACTCCTAACCCGCATCAAACCTTTTATGCACGCGAAGCGTTGGGCGTTAAAACCTGGGATCTGTTTGATTTTGTTATTGGCGCCTATGGTGGCGACCTGGAACGCATCCTCAGTATTGGGGGCGATGAATCAATAGGGAATAATAAAAACGTATCTGTTAACCGCTTTAAACCGGTGGTAAAATTCCTGGGGCCATTTCATTTAAATGCCGGCGAAAAGCAAACACGCAGCTTTACCCTGCCGCAATACATCGGCTCGGTACGGGCAATGGTTATAGCCGGGCACGATGGCGCCTATGGTTTTGCCGAAAAAGCCGTGGCTGTTAAAAAACCGTTGATGCTGCTGGCTACCCTGCCGCGTGTTTTGGGGCCAACCGAAAAAATCAAGTTGCCGGTTACCGTGTTTGCTATGGAAAACAGCATCAAAGCAGTAACGGTACAAGTGCAATCAAACGCGTTCAGCAATTTGCAGGGCAGGAATGAGCAAACACTTACTTTTAGCGCCCCCGGCGATAAACTGGCTACTTTTGATTTAGATGTGAAAGATTTTGTGGGCGTTGGCAAAGTTAAAATCACCGCAAAAAGCGGCAGCGAAACCGCCAGTTATGATGTTGAACTAAATGTGCGCAATCCTAATCCGCCTATTACCAAAATAACCGGGAAAGAACTAAAACCGGGCGAAATGTGGGCATCAGACTATGCGCCGATAGGTATGGCTGGCACCAATAAAGCTTCGCTGGAGATATCATCAGTGCCATCATTAAACCTGGCAAAACGCCTATCTTATTTAATTGATTATCCGCATGGCTGTGTGGAGCAAACTACTTCGGCGGCATTTCCGCAGTTGTATTTAGATCAGCTAACCGATCTGTCGCAACAGCAAAAAGCAGCCGCTGAGCGCAATATTAAAGCAGCTATCAGCAGGTTAACTAACTTCCAAACCACATCCGGCGGACTAAGCTACTGGCCGGGCGAAAGCGGGGTTGACGAGTGGTGCACCAATTATGCCGGCAATTTTATGCTAGCCGCACAGGCAAAAGGTTATAGCTTGCCCGTTGGCTTTTTAGATGGATGGAAACGCTTCCAACGGCAAAAAGCGGTGAACTGGGCACCCGATACCCGCAGTTTTTATGGCGATGATTTGGTGCAGGCTTATCGGCTTTATCTGCTTGCCCTTGCCCGCGTGCCCGAATTAGGTGCCATGAACCGGCTTAAGGAATTCAAATATTTAAGTCCGCAAGCTAAATGGCGACTGGCAGCTGCCTACCAACTGGCCGGTCAGCCGGAAACGGGTTTGCAAATGATCAATGGTTTGCCACTTACCGTTAAACCATATTATCAATTATACGGCACCTATGGCTCCGACCTACGCGACGAAGCTATGATACTGGAATCATTAACGCTATTAGGCCAACACCAAAGGGCAGCTGTGATGCTGCAAACAGTGGCTTCGCATTTATCGCAGGATGATTGGTACAGCACGCAAACCACGGCTTATTCCCTGTTGGCTATTGCGCAATATTGCGGGCAAAATAAAAATGGCAATAAATTGCAGTTTAGCTATGGCAGTGGTCAGGTTAACTCCAACTCGTATCTGTGGCAAACTACGCTGGCAGTTAATGGCGGCAAGGCAAGTATTAAAAATAAGGGCAAAAATGTATTGTACCTGAGGCTTATCCAGCAGGGACAACCTGCACCGGGGCAGGAACCAGCCAGCGTTAATAATGATGATGTTTTAAAAATGCAGGTAAACTACATCAGCATGAAAGGGCAGCCCGTTGATGTGAACAGCCTTAAACAGGGAACTGATTTTGTGGCACAGGTTACCATTACCAACCCAGGTCATCGCGGCAGGTATGATAATATGGCGCTGACGCAGATTTTCCCATCGGGATGGGAGATATTGAACACCCGCATGCTGAACAATGATGAAGCGTTTAAATCGTCACCATCTGATTATCAAGACATCAGGGATGACCGGGTGAATACCTATTTTAGCTTAAGCGAGGGCCAGCAGGTTACCTATTATGTAATGCTGAATGCGGCTTATACCGGGCGCTATTATTTACCGGCTACTTATTGCGAGGCTATGTATAATTCAAACATCAATGCGCTGCAAAAAGGACGTTGGGTTGAGGTGAAAAAGTAATTGAGGGGGTATGCATTTTTCTTTTAAAAAACCGGGGTGGCTCACCAAACGGAGGCAGTTGCTTTTGGCGGCTGTGCTGGTAGCTTTTGTAATGTTTTGGTTTTGCCTGCCCCGGCAACTGTTTAAAACACCAACCGCTTATATTATTGATGATGACCGGGGGCAGCTATTAGGCGCCGCCATTGCTCCCGACGGGCAGTGGCGCTTCCCCTATGACAGTATCGTTCCTGAAAAATTTAAACAATGCATTATTGCTTTTGAGGATAAGCGATTTGAGCATCATCCCGGAGTTGATTTATTGGCATTTGGCCGTGCCATCCGCCAAAATATAAAGGCAGGGCATGTGAGCAGTGGCGGCAGTACCATTACTATGCAGGTAATCCGCATTGCTACGCATCACCGCCGTAATTTTTTTAATAAGGTTTTGGAGATGATTATGGCTGTGCGGCTGGAGCTCACTCACAGCAAACGGGATATATTGGCCATGTATGCCAGCAATGCCCCATTTGGCAGCAACGTGGTTGGGCTGGATGCTGCTTCGTGGCGGTATTTTGGTCGTGATCCATCGCAGTTATCATGGGGTGAGATGGCTGCTTTAGCGGTTTTGCCCAATTCGCCATCATTGGTACACCCGGGAAAAAACAGGGCCATCCTGCTTAAAAAACGTAATCTGTTGCTCGACAAACTGGCACAGCAAGGCACTATCGACAAAAACACCGCTTATTTGTCAAAGCTGGAACCTATGCCCGATAAGCCTGTGCCCTTGCCCCAACTGGCGCCACATTTATTGGAGCGCTTTAAGGAAGATTGCCAGGCCGGCAATTACAAAGGCCCCACGCGCATTACCACCACCATAAAGGCCGAGCTACAGCAACAGGTAAACAATATTTTAGAGCAGCACCACGCCGTACTAGCCGCCAATCATATCAATAACATAGCAGCCGTTGTGCTTGATGTGGAAACCGGTGCGGCACTGGCTTACGCAGGTAATATCTATCACCCGGAAGATACTTTAATGCAAAGCAGCGTCGACATAATAAGTGCATCGCGCAGTCCGGGTAGTACATTGAAGCCCCTATTGTACGCAGCCATGCTGCATGATGGCTTTATATTGCCTAATAGCCTGATGCCTGATATTCCCACACAGATAGCAGGCTATCATCCTGAAAATTTTGATTTGGGCTATGATGGTGCGGTACCGGCATCGCGGGCCTTGTCGCGGTCGTTAAACGTGCCTGCGGTAAAAATGCTACAGAAATACAAATACCAGCGCTTTTATGATCTGCTGAAAAAAGCGGGCATCACCACCCTGAAACAACCAGCCGATTATTATGGACTATCGCTGATATTGGGTGGTGGCGAAAATTCTTTGTGGGAACTATCCGGTGCGTATGCTGATATGGCGCGGGTGCTTAATCATTATAAAAAATATAACGGCAAATATGATCCGGCGGATTATCATTCGCCTGTATACGCTCGTACTGAAACCTCGCAGCCGCAATTAGAAAATGCCGGACTGCTTGATGCCGGTTCTATTTATTATACCATGCAGGCCATGGAGGAGGTTATGCGGCCCGGTGAGGAAATGCTTTGGCAACAGTTTGGATCAACCCAGCGCATAGCCTGGAAAACAGGCACCAGTTTTGGTTTCAGGGATGGATGGGCCATTGGCATTACGCCCAAATATGTGGTGGGCGTGTGGGTGGGCAATGCCAGCGGCGAGGGCCGCACCGGATTGACTGGCATCAATACCGCTGCTCCTGCCCTGTTTGAGATTTTCCGCCAGTTACCCGTTACGCGCGATTGGTTTGATATGCCTGCCGGCGAAATGGTAAAAATTAAAGTTTGCCACGAAAGCGGCTACCGGGCCGGGGAGTATTGCACTAATAGCGACGAGATGTTTGTACCAGCGGGTGGTGCCCGTTCACCAGTGTGCCCGTATCACCAGTTAGTGCATCTGGATAAAACAGAGCAATGGCAAGTAAACAGCGATTGTGTTGTGCCGGATCAAATTGTGAACAAAAGCTGGTTTGTTTTGCCGCCCACTATGGAATATTATTACAAAAGCAAAAATTACCAGTACCATACCCTGCCACCATTCAGGGCTGATTGTCTGAATGCTGACAAGGGCCAGCCGATGGAGCTCATTTATCCAAAGGACGACGCCAAAATCTATATCCCACTGGAAGCCGACGGCAAGCGCGGACGCATGATCTGCAATGCGGCACACCGCCAGCCGGGCATGAAAATTTTTTGGCACCTGGATAACCAGTATATCAGCGTTACAAAAGATTTCCATCAGGTGGCACTTAATCCACCTCCGGGACATCATACCTTAACACTGGTTGATGGAGATGGCAATAGTTTGGAAGTAAAGTTTGAAGTTTTGGACAAGGGAAAGTAGCTGACTTATTAACTACCCGTGGTTGTTGAGTAAACAGCCACGGGTAGTGAGTTGATATATTAAATCACCATTAATTGCTGGGTTGACTCTGTGCCGTCGCAGTTGTCTGACTTGCGCCGAATAAGCTTAAGCCGATGGCGAAACCGAGCCATGGCTTGCCCTGGTAAGAAAACTGATAAGCATGATCGCCGGCGAAATCCCAGCCGATAAAAACACCCATCTGAAATTTAGCATACTGAAACATTACCCCGCCTGACAGCGAAACCGCTGCTGTTGATGTAGCCGTACCAGCCGGCGCTGTTGAGGCATTATTTAAAGGCACATTAACAACCGACAATCCCCCCAAATAATTGAGTGAAACGTCATCAATGCGTTGAAGTTGCTGTTTGATACCTGCTGTTAAACCGAAATTTAAATTCTGTTCAAAATTAAAGCGACCGCCGCTAAGCGAATTGTCAAAACGCAATTTTATAGGTAAGGTCAGAAAACCCCATGTAAAAGTATAACTCGTAGGATAGAACGCTACTGCATTAGCCGAAAAATCCTGCGCACTCATAAAAAACGACCAGCCGTTGCCCCATGAGTTTACGTATTCCAAATCAGCGAAAGCTACATATGGACTGGCCGGATCAGTCGGTGTATCGGCTTTCTCGCCTGATTGTTCTTTTGTCCGCCTGTAAATATTTGTATCTGCTACAGGCGTATTAGTTTGGCTGGTGGCCACAGCGGCATCTTTTGTTTGCTTCAGATCCGAACGGAGTGCCGATAAAGTTTTTGTTTTAACGTCCACATCTTGTGTCGCCTTGTCCAATTGACTTTTCAAATCGTCATATTGCTTTTTGAAAGCTACATATTCGGCTTTTGAGGTAGCAAGTGCAGTATCCGGTATAACAGACAATTTCAATACGGCATTAATAAGGTTGGCTTTTGTCGGCGGGGCGGCTTCGCCCAATTTCAGTTGAGTTTGCGCGTCAACAAAGTTGGCCACCTCGGGTTTAGTGGCAGGCTTCTTACCATTACTTGAAACTGGTGTGGGGCCAAGCGTTTTTTCGGCATTTACCTTTAAAGCTGTTGTAAGTAGTTTTGTTGAAGCAGTTGAAAACATTTTTTGAGCATTGGCTACGTTAACTTTCAACGTGTCGGCTTTTTTTGCGGCAGCTGCCGAATCTGCAGCATTTGTTTTAATTACCTGTTTTTTTGTGGCGAGTTTTGCTGCCAGAGTTGAATCAGTTGCCGGAATGCGTCCTTTTTGCGCCTGGCGAAGAGTGTCATAATATTTTTTATGATTAAGGTTATTGTCATTAAAATCCCAAACGGTTATCACATATCCCGTAATAGCATTTCCAACCGTTATTTGCTGATTAACGTAAAATCTGGTTCCTTTTTTTAACCTGAAATGAATGGATGAATCCGTAGGCTTTGCAGCTTTTTCTAAATAGGGGTTTACAGAAACATCACCGGTTGCGATATATGAACCGTGAAGGGTTATGGTTGGTGTGGTTACCGACTGGGCGCTGCAAAAATGCACCAACACCACCGCCAAAATAAGGAGGAGTATTTTTTTTGTCATGATTAAAGGTTTAGGTGAACAATTAAAATTTAATGTCTTTTTTGTTTGCTTGTTATTTTGATAAGGGTGAAGTAAAAATAAGATTATTTAACATACATCCAATCAGTATTTTAACAGAATTTAATCAGGTAGTTCCACTTAATCTGGTTGCAGCAACTTGTAAACTAAAAGAGCAGAAATAAAATGAAGTTGTTATGCAGGAAAATCAAACGATGGCTACGGTACTCGCTGTGTTTAATGGAATTTTGCACACTCCACAATTAACCGCTATAGATGGCATAGCTTTATTCATCAATCACTCTTTTAACGGTTTCCATTATGGCATCATAAGTGTACTGGACTGGTATTTTATAAATTGTGTAAGCAGTTGTACCATAATCATAATGTTTATGGATTATGGCTCCATATCTAGATTGTTTTTTAACGATAAAGCAATCAGTTTGTTTGTATATTATTGTTTCAATTTCGTCGTATTCACATTTAACGATAGTATCTCTCCTATTATTTATAATTCCACGTTTGTTATTTTCTGAAATTTCCACAAAACTTTCTTCCCATTTCCCATAAGCACTGTTTCTCATATGAGTTAATTCATGGTCTTGCTCTTCTGTCGAATCTTTTTTATTCCCATTTCTTTTAAATAGTGCGTTATTTTCACGTGTAAAAGAAATATCCCTCTTTTCTTGCAATGGATTATGTAAATTTGAATTTAGCCTTTCAGCAATTTTATACTCTTTTATTGCTGTCTTTGAATCGCCTATATTATTTTTTACCGCAGCGAGATTGTAATGCAAATAGCTAACAAAGTTCGCGTTGGTTGAATCTGTCGAGATCCCTGTATTATAGTGGTTGATTGCATCGGACAGTCTACCAAGTTTTACGAGGTCATTGCCTATGAAAAAGTGGCAAATTGAAATAAATGGCTTATTTTGCTTATTAGTATTAAGGTTTAAAGCTTCTTGGATTATTTGGTTAGATAACTCATATTTTCCTTCATGGTAATATAACAATCCCAAAATAAACTTCGAAATAATATTTGCTTCATATTCTATTGAAAAATCAAGTAGATCCGGATTTTGAATATAAATTATAGTCTTATTATAAGTCTCATAACTATTTGCCTTAAGGCTAAAGAAATTTAAAGCAAAAATCTTACAAAGAAATAGCTTCGCATCTTTATCGTTTCGTTTTCCAAAAATCAATAGCCCATTGTTATAACAATTGGCGCTATATACCTCCTTTAAAGTATCCCTGTTAAAGTTATTGGTCGTCGAAATGAATTTATCGAGTTGCTTTAAATTTATCTCGTCAGAATTTTGCAGATAGGAATCAAGTTTACTGTATAATGTGCTAGAAAAGTCATCGTCATCATCATCGTTACGGTTTGGCTTATTAAACCTCGCAATTAATAAACCTGTTTTTTTGACGTTTTCATTGCACATTTCTTCCTTACTTTTTGTGGTTTTAATAAAAAGAAATAATGCAATCATCAAAAAATACAACGGAACCAATAGAAATGAATAATTTAAATATTGTCCTAACCTTGCTACTTTAATCTGTTTATCGGAGTATAGGTTTTTTGATAGAGCAAACCCTTTTTCTTTAGTGTCTATAATTTCTTTTAGAATATTTCTAATTAGAAAGAACAAGACAACTAGAAAAAGAGAGATATTTATTTCTATGAATACGGTTTTTCCAATTAATGAATATTGTTTTCCAAAAAAGTTAATTATTCCTATAATTATGGATATAAATACTGAATTTTTACTGTAATTGTTCTTTATTAAATTAAATAGATCTTCCATTGAACGCAGAATTTGATAAGGCTAGGAGTTTGGGTAATTACTTGAAATTACCAGCCTTAAGGTAATAAAAAAACGAGCAAAAAAAATAAATATGTTTTGATGTGAGGACTATTCGAATCTAAGAGTGATATTCGAGAATATAATATAATTAAAGGCTTGTTTTATATGAAGCATCAATTTATTTTCAGTTTATTTTTAACATTACAATTGCTATTCAACATTTCCGTTAAAGCCCAATCAACCAAAGATTTAGCAATCCAAAAAAAAGAAGAAGCTATACAATTAGAGGATAGCGGGGACTACATAAAAGCTTTTAAACTGTTAACTGAGGCTAAAAAATTATATCCTGGAAATATTATTATATTATATGAATTATCTTGTTGGTATTATGACCAGAAACAGTACAAGAATGCAATTACAACTCTTGATTCGCTAAAAAAGGATGATGATTGCTTCGACAAAGTTTATCAACTGCTGGGCAATAGCTATGATAGACTAAAAAACAAAAAAGTGGCAGAAGCTATATATAACGAGGGGCTTAAAAGATATCCGGAATCCGGATGTTTGAATTTGGAAAAAGGAATAATGCTTAATAATGAAGGCGACGTAGAAGCTATTCAATATTTTGAAAAAGGGATTGAAGTTGAACCAAATTTTCCGTCTAATTATTACTGGGCCTCCAAATTTTTTTGTCGTTCCGATGAAGCTCTATGGGGAATGTTCTATGGTGAGATTTTCATAAACTTAGAACCACATAGCAAACGTACAGTTGAAATAAGTAAACTATTGTTTGAAACTTATAAATCCCAATTACTCTTTAACTCTAGCGGCAACATCACAATGTCTTTTTCAACCAGAGTAGTTAATCCAATAAAAGAATTCAATAAAAGCTCTCTCGCTACTGTATATGAACCAGCTTTCAAATATGCCGTTAAAGATGAAAATGAAATTAATCTAAATACTCTCAATAAAATAAAACAACTTTTCCTAGAATATTATAGCACTAGGGGCCTAGATAGATCGTATCCTAATGTCTTATTAGATTATCAAGTTCAAATTGAGAAATCTGGAAATATTGAAGCTTACAATTATTCGGTATTTAAAAACGCAGATGTAATAACTTTTAATAATTGGTTGTCAAACAACCCCAAAAAATGGGAACTTTTCACCAAATGGATTGCGTCTAACCCACTAAAAATTGATTACAGGAAAAAGTTTAATCGAAGTCAGTTTTAATTCTTCTGATATTAGAACTAAAAACACAAAATACATCAGTTTTTTTTTAATTTATTCCGGTCGAACGGCAAATACCCATCGTCATCTATCCAATTTCAACACCTCTCCATTATTCCCGATTAAATTCCGAAATTCGCGGCAACCGAAAATTGAATGCATGCTACAGATACAGGAAAATGTTTCACTCATAAATTTTAACACATTTGGTGTTGAAGCAAACGCCCGCTACTTTGTTGAAATAAACCACAAAGAAGAACTGGCTGAGCTTTTTATGGATCCGCAATGGAAACAAACGCCAATGTTAGTATTAGGTGGTGGAAGTAACATGCTGCTGCTAAATGATTTTGCCGGATTGGTGATCCGCATGAATATCCGCGGCATTGAGCACCGCATAAGTCATACCGATGTGCATGTTGAGGCCGGTGCGGGAGAAGTTTGGAACGATCTGGTAAATTTCTGTATAGCTCGCGGCTACGCGGGTCTGGAAAACCTGAGTTTAATTCCGGGCTCTGTTGGTGCATCGCCTATTCAAAATATTGGCGCTTATGGCGTGGAGCTGAAAGACGTTTTTCAAAGTTGCGAAGCTTTTGAGATTGCCACCGGCCAATTCAAAACCTTTACTAAAGCCGATTGCAAATTTGATTACCGCGAGAGCGTATTCAAAGATGAGCTGAAAGGGCAGTATATTATTACATCGGTCAAGTTCCTGTTATCGCTGGTGCCTAACTTCAATCTAAAATACGGGGCCATTGAGCAAGAGCTAACAGCCAGGGGCATCACCAACCCTACACTTAAAGATGTATCACAAGTGGTATCGCATATCCGGGTATCTAAACTGCCCGATCCCTCAACCATAGGCAATGCCGGCAGTTTCTTTAAAAACCCCATCATCAGCGCCGCTGAATTTAATACCGTATACACCAAGCACCCGGAAGTTGTTAATTACCCTGCGGGCGATGGCCAGGTAAAACTGGCTGCCGGCTGGCTGATTGAACAATGCGGATGGAAGGGAAAAGTTGTTGGAAATACCGGCACATGGAAAAATCAGGCATTGGTATTGGTAAACCATGGCGGCGCAACGGGTGAAGAAGTGTACAGTTTTTCGTCGCAAATCATAGACAGTGTGTACACTAAATTTGGCGTTACTCTACAACGCGAAGTAAATATTATTAGTTAATAAATTAAATTTTAACTACAAAAAGTTATTGATTTACCTATAATTCTACGCCTGAAAGTTTGATTTTTCACTTTAGTGCAAAAGTACACAATAACCTGATTATCAATAATATAAATACTTATTAGTGTACTAAATACACCATTAAAAATCATCCCTAAACCTCAAATTAAACCACGCTCTGTAAATAGCCTGCACTTTTTTTAATGGTACTATGTTTGCCTTACTGCTAATACAAAACTTTAACAGTATGACAAAGATTGAGTTTAACACCCTAGTACTACGTCAGGCAACCTCTTTAAGGTCTTACGCCTTACACTTTACCCACGACGCAGATGATGCTAACGACCTTGTCCAGGATACAATGTTGAAGGCCATAACTTACTACAACAAATTTAAAGAAGGAACTAATTTAAAGGGGTGGTTATACACTATCATGAAAAATACTTTCATTAACAACTATCGCAGGTTTATTAAAATGAACACTTTTGTTACCAAGTCTGACGAGATATCTTCGCCAAACCTGGTATTCAGTTCAACCAAAAACCAGGGCGAAGCTAAATTTGTTATGGACGATTTGAAGAAAGCCTTAGACAGGCTCCCTGCCGATTACTATATACCCTTCACCATGTATTTTGAAGGCCACAAATACCACGAAATTGCCGATCATTTAGAGATACCTATTGGCACCGTAAAAACACGCATACACGTTGCCCGCAAACTGTTAAAAAAGAGTTTAAAAGCGTATGACAATGGTATTGCCAAACCTGTTTACGCAGAAAATTAAATCAGCATATAATTCAAAATCTTTCCCTTACTAAAAGTGAGGGGAAGGTTTTAACCACGCAATCCGAAAATCCATATATAAAAAAGCGGCCCTAAAACTCCAGTTCGGGCCGCTTTGCTTTTAAAATATTTTGACCAGATATTGCAGGCGGGTTTTGTTATTTTAGCGGGATGAACGACTTGCCTGTTTATACCAAATCACAATTGGCCCTGCGCAACGGACAGGATAAGCCCGAAGTATGGATAGCTTATAAAGGATTAATTTATGATGTATCGCGCAGCAGGCTCTGGCGCAACGGCAAACACTATGAACACTGGGCCGGGCAGGATTTGACTGCCGAACTGGCCGATGCCCCACATGATGATTGGGTGTTTACTCATTTTGAACCGATTGGCAGATTGGGGTAGTCCGGAGTCTTTAGTCAGGTGTAGTTAAAAAAATGAAAGTCAGAATTTCAATTACCGCATAAATCCGAAATTGAAATTCTGACAGTATGCCGCCTTAGCTTTAGCGGTGGCGAAATCAAAAATTATATTTCAAATTTTGATAAAGTGACAAACTCTTCAACCCTGGCGGCAATTTCTTCTTTGCTCAGGTTTCTGATTTTTTCGGTGCCGAATTTTTCCACACAGAACGAAGCCAGCGCCGAGCCAAAAATGATAGCGTTTTTCATGTTATTGAAATTCACGGTACCCACTTTGGCCATGTAACCTATAAAACCACCTGCAAAGGTATCGCCCGCACCGGTTGGGTCAAATACATCAGCCAACGGCAATGCCGGGGCCGAGAATACTTTATCTTCATGAAACAGCAATGCGCCATGCTCACCTTTTTTAATAATCAAATATTTAGGGCCCATGGTTAAAATTTTACGGGCAGCTTTTACCAGTGAATATTCGCCTGATAGCTGGCGGGCCTCTGCATCGTTAATGGTCAATACATCCACCATTTTAATAGTTTCTAACAAATCATTAAGCGCAATATCCATCCAGAAGTTCATGGTATCCATTACAATCAATTTTGGGCGATTGGTTAAACGCTTAATAACCGTTTGCTGTACCTGCGGAGTTAAGTTACCCAGCATCAGGTATTCACAATCCTGGTATGACGGGGGGATGATTGGATCAAAATCAGCCAATACATTCAGCTCTGTGATCAGCGTATCACGGCTGTTCATATCGTTATGATATTTACCGGCCCAAAAGAATGATTTTTCGCCGGCTTTTACCTGTAACCCTTCAGTGTCTATATGATGATTGTTAAAATCTTTGATCTCGCTTTGCGGAAAATCGTCGCCCACAACGGCTACAATTTTCACTTTATCATAAAAATAAGCTGCGGCGAGGCTTGCATAAGTGGCTGCGCCGCCAACAATTTTATCTGTTTTACCAAAGGGTGTTTCAATAGCGTCGAACGCAACAGTACCAATAACTAATAAACTCATTCCGGGTTATCTAATATTTTTTTTAGCAAATATTGCGAAATTACCCCATAAAATACGCTTTTGAAAAAAATAGATAAATTTATTTTAGTGGATACACAAATAATTTGTCAGGATATCTCCCTGTTAATCAGCGGATAGTTTTCGCATTTGCGGGACATAAAAATGGACGATTAAAAAAATTTACATTTTTTTTCATTTTGGGTTGTAAAATTTGCCCAGAAGTTATACTTTTGCACACTCCAAACCGGAAAATGATTCCTGAGTAGCTCAGCCGGTTAGAGCATCTGACTGTTAATCAGAGGGTCGCTGGTTCGAGCCCAGCCTCAGGAGCTTGAAAATCAATGATTTAACCCAACTCTGGCGAGTTGGGTTTTTTATTCTCACACATTTCTCACACAATTCTGCAAAAAATATACAAACAATATAGCATTGGCACATCTGTTGGATATTCCGGGAGGCTTGACCAGGCTATTCCGTGCGCTTTGGAGCACCGAGTTGTGTACGCGTTTAAGAAAATCGTAATTGATAATCAATAAATTAATGCGGTCAAAGTGTTCCGGAATTAACTGTTTGCTATTTCGGAACAAGGTGATCAATGGCTCGGGAATGTCCAATATAGCTGCTGATTACAAACCTTTAAAAATACGGGTGTATACCGAATCGGAAATGTTAACTGTTGAAAATAATCATCAACCCAAAAATTCAATAGAACCATCCTCAGGAATAGGTTTGAATAATATCTCGCAACGATATGAGTTGTTATTTGAAAAAAAGATAATAATAGAAAACAATGTTGACCTGTTTAGGGTCCAATTACCCCTAATCCCATGAATGTATTAATCATAGAAGATGAAGCCCGTTCGGCAAGGGAATTAGCAGGAATTATTGCAGAAATTGATCCTGAGATACAGGTTGTAGCCGTTTTAGTGTCGGTAGAGCAATCTTTAACGTGGCTTAACAAAAACCCACATCCCGATCTAATCTTTTCCGATATTCAACTGGCTGACGGGTTAAGCTTTGATATTTATGAAGCAATAAAAATAACCTGCCCGATCATTTTCTGCACAGCATTTGATGAATACCTAATGAATGCCTTTGATACGAACGCTATTAGTTATTTGCTAAAACCCATAAACAAAGCTAAGGTACAAAAGGCATTAGACAAATTGAATACGCTGCAACATTCTTTCAAACAGGAAGCGCTTCCGTTTCCAATCGAAAAATTGCTTAGTCAGGTCAGACAGCCTTATAAGTCCACCCTTCTTGTCAATCATAGGGAGAAAATTATTCCGATACAGGCAAAGGACATTGCCTATTTCTGTCTTGACAATACAGTTGTCCAGATTTGTACGATCCTGAATCATAAATATTTTATGACAAACAGCATGGAGGAACTGGAAAAAGCTGTTGATCCTAAGTTATTTTACAGGGCAAACCGCCAGTATCTCATAAATCGTAACGCAGTTAGTAACGTTGAGCGCTTCTTTTCCAGGAAGCTTGCAGTCAAAATGAATGTGGAAACACCTGAAACGATAATTGACAGTAAGACTAAAGCTGTGGAGTTCCTGCAATGGCTTGAAGGTGTTGAATAAACAACAGGTTAAGAATGATGAATGGATCTTCTTTAGTGCTGTATAATGAAATAAGAAGGTTACTAAATTACTGATAATGACTAAAAAAATTATCCTGACTTTAATTATTGGGTTACTGCCATTTTTATTATTAGCCCAAAAGGTGATACAGCTCTGGCCTAATGGCGCGCCAGGCACGTCGGAATGGAATTGGAAAGAGGGAAAAACAAGCTCGGGCCCAGGGGAGTCGGTTGTATTCAATGTGGTTAAACCAACTTTGACTGTTTATGTTCCCGACAGATTAAAAGCAAATGGTACAGCAATAGTGATATGTCTAGGAACGTTTGCAGTCGTATATTGCAGATGAACTCATTGGCCTCGAAAGCCCGGTTAAGTTTTCAAATGCAGCTATGACGGAAAGTCCCATTGAACTTAAATGGACCAGAGAAACTATTAACCTTGTCGAGCTTGCTTATGGCATTTGGCTTACCGGCCAAATTAATAATGGTAATGCGGGGATTACCGAAATTATCCAATCCCTGGAAATACATTTCCAGGTAAAAATCGGAAGGGCTTACCGACGGTGGACGTCAATTTCTAAAAGGAAACGTGTGGCACCCACTAAGTATTTGGATCAAATCCGTGACGCGGTTTTGAAGCGGCTGGACGAGGAAAACTCATTAAAATAATTGATGAATGGATTTCTGTAGTGTTTGGCAGCGGATCCGGGAGGCACGATGGGTTAGCTTTTGATATGCAATGACTGGCGCTAAAGTTGATCATTGGGCAGTTTTCCCTAATTTAAAACCACAGTTCCAGGAACCATTTCTGACTTCAAATAATATGTCAGCATTTCGTTCTGGGAAGTGGTTATGTTCTGATTCTATTCAGTTGATTAATGCCCTATGGTAATAATCAAAATGATTTAAATTTATTTTTTTGCATTTGCTAGTACCGGGATTGCATATTTTATCGTTTTAAGCCAAGATATAAACATCAGATAACTTTGTTCAAACCAGTTCAAGGATTCAGGGTTTTTACCAGGTCCACCAGCCAGCCGGGATAAATCCCCAAACAGATCACGAGGACGCCTAAAAAAGTCAGCATTAAAATCCCAATGGGAAATGAGCTCCAAAATGAAGGCGAAATGGAAAAGATAGTTTCATCCGGTTTCATCATCATGACGATAACGCGTAAATAATAAAACAGGCCAATGACGCTGCTGATGACCAGCACAAAGGCTAGCGGCCATTCCGTTTTCCCGAGTCCTGCGGTTAATAGAAAATATTTACCCATAAACCCTGCCGTAAGCGGAATGCCTGCCAGGGAGAGCAGAAATATCGTGAACAGTGCAGCGAGAAAGGGTTCCCGCCAAAACAGTCCTTTATAATTCTCCATTTCTCCGGATTCATGATCAGCCGGGGAAATAATTGTAATGATTCCAAACGCGCCGATAATGGTAATCATATAAACGGTGATGTAAAAGGTGGCTGCCTGAATGCCCATTCCTTTGCCGGCAATAAAGGCAACCAGCAAATAACCCAGGTGGGCTATTGAGGAATAGGCGAGTATCCTTTTTACATTATTTTGCATCAGCGCAAGCAAATTGCCAATCAGCATGGACAGTATGGCGATGACGATGAACGCAAGCATGACTTTTTCATAGCGGTAAAGATCTGCCATCATAAACAGCCGAAGTAGTACGGCAACAACGCTTCCCTTGGATACGGAAGCTATAAAAGCAGAGACAGGTGAAGAGGCACCTTCATAAACATCCGGCGTCCACATATGAAAGGGAACAAGCGCTAACTTGAATCCTATCCCCACAATCATTAAACCGATACCGGCAACCAGCATCAATATGCCGGAAGGATTTAAGGATAGCGTTATCACTGATAAACCGGCAAAAGACATGGTACCGGAAATGGCATAAACAAGCGCCATCCCAAACAGCAGGAATGCTGAAGACATTGCCGCAAGCACCAAATACTTAAGTCCTGCTTCAATAACTTTTGCACGCTCCCGGTAATAGGCTATTAAACTATACAGGGAGATGGTCAATAATTCGAGACTTACAAAAAAGGAAATAAAATGGCTGCTGACCGCCATCATACCAGCGCCCAATGTGGCGAGCATGATCAGCAGGTAATATTCTTCTTTTCGCTTATTGGGGAAGAAACGTTCCAGGCTGATATAGCTGAAAATACTGATCACAAAAGTGGCGGATAACAACAATACCTGGTAATACGATCCAAAACGGTCTATGACAAATATTTCGCCAATAGCGTGCGGCTTTTTCCCTGTTTGAAATAACGCGGCAATAACAGCGGCTAAAATGACAATTAATGTGCCTATAAACGCCAAGCGGTGATTCCGTTTCACCGCGATCAGGATAATGGTGAACAGGATGCCGCCGGCTAAGATTACCATGGGCAACAAACTTTTAATATCCTGTACGGTCATCTTTGATTGGAGCTTTAAGGTCAATATGGTTATTCAGCGAATTTTTCCGGATAACCGTCATGCAAATTACGCTATGATTCTTTGCCGGGTATTTACGATTATTTCCGTCCGGCATAGCCTGAACCTGTTTATTGGTCATTCCGGCGAAGCTGACCACGGCAGATTTTGCCAGGTTTAATACAGGAGCAGGAAACAGGCCCAGCCAGATAATGGCAACGGACAGTGAAATCATGATGCCCATTTCCCGGAACCCAAAATCGGCGACTGTCCATTGTTTCTGTTCTTTTCCGTAAAACACTTTCTGCATGATCCGGAGCGAGTAGATCGTGGCGGCCACCAGTCCTATTGTCGCGACGATGGTAAGCGTCTTATTGGCGGCAAATGAGCCAATCAGGATCAGTATTTCAGCAACGAAGTTGCCCAGGCCAGGCAATCCTAAAGAAGCCATCACGAAAACCAGGCCCATAGCGCCCATTCTGGGCATTTTTGACCAAAGGCCGCCCATTTGACCGATATCCCGGGTGTGGATCCGTTCATGTAACGCTCCAGCGATAATGAACAGCGCACCCGTACTTACGCCATGTACGACCATTTGCATCACCACACCCTGCATGGCCATTTGATTAAAAGCATAAATGCCCAGTAAAATAAACCCCATGTGACTCACGCTGATATAGGCGATCAGCCGCTTGAGATCGGTTTGCGCGAATGCCAGCTTTGCGCCATATAGAATACTGATTACTCCAAGGTTCATTGCCATGGGTGCAAACTGATGTGAAGCCTGCGGGAACAAGGGCAATACGAAGCGGATCAATCCATAGGCTCCTGTCTTTAACAACAAACCGGCAAGTATAACACTACCCGCCGTCGGGGCCTGGGTATGCGCATCCGGCAGCCAGGAATGAAAGGGAACTGTAGATAGCTTTACGATAAAAGCGATCACAAACCCAAGCATTAGCAGAAAGGCAGTTTGCTGCGCTATTACAGTGCCCAGCAATTGTTCATAATCAAATGTATAAATGCCGGTATGCCGACCATGAATCAGGTATAAACCCAATATGGAAAGGAACATCAGTAATCCGCTGGCCTGTGTGAAAAGGAAGAACTTGTAAGCCGCATAAACCCTGTTTTCATTGCCCCAGATACTGATCAAAAAATACATGGGTATCAGCATTACTTCCCATGAAAAATAAAAAAGGAAGAGATCCAGTGATAAAAAAACGCCTGTAATCCCGGCTAATACAAATAGCAGGTTGAAATGAAAAAAGCCAACCCGATCCTTAATTTCTTTCCAGGAGGCCAGTATTGCAAGAATCCCTAAAAAGGAGGTGAGTGCAAGCATCAGTAAACTTAACCCGTCAACGCCGAGTTTTATCTGGATGCCAAAAGCGGGAATCCAGGAATGCGTGTAACTGGTGATCCACCGGCTTGCCCCGCTTCCTTGTCCATGATTTATCCACAGCCAGACCACAACCAACAATTGAACGACAACACCGGCAAGACTGATGATCCTGGGCAGGATATTATTCCAGCGTGCTGCCAGCCAGGACAGCAATCCGCAGCCCATTAATAAGATGATCAGCCAGGCAAGTATCATAAGTAAAGGATTATGGTTAATGTAATAATGGCTCCGATGGCTAAGACAACAGCATACCTGCGCACCATACCGTTTTGCGTTGCGCTTAATATTTTATTGATCAGTATAGCCAGGGAAGCAAGCCCGTTGTAGCATTTGTCAATAAAATCATTTTTATCAATAGCAGATAAAAACACTATTGGTTGAACAATTATGGTGCTGTATAATAAATCAAAGTCCCAGCCCAGGTAAAAGAATTGCTGGATACTATTCCGCTTCGGTTCAGCGGCAGGAAATGGCTTATTGAAATAATATACATAAGCGGCTATCATACCCGAAATGGCAATAATGGCACTTACCAATTGGAATGCAAATTCAGTATAATGTCCTGTAGTGCCCATCAGCGTTACCGGAAGTGTTTTTTCAATAAAATCAGAAAAAGGGGTAAAGTGGCCCATGTCTGCCGGTAGTTCGATAAAGCCGCCAATGAGGGATAAAACGGCTAATGCTAAAAGAGGGATCGTCATTAGTAACCCCGGTTTTTGAGAAGGTGTTTTCTTGGCATCTCCAAAAAAAGTTAAAAAAACCATCCTGAAAGCATATAATGCGGTTAGAAATGCCCCAGCCAAAGCGGCCAGCCACAACCACACGGACCCTTTGTCGCTGGCATAGGACAGCCATAGGATCTTATCCTTACTATAAAAACCGGCTGTGATGAGCGGAAGCGCTGATAAGGATGCCGCGCCAATTAGAAAAGTCCAGAAAGTAACCGGGAGCTTTTTCCAAAGGCCTCCCATCTTAAACATATTGTGTTCTTCATCCAGTACCCATATAACTATACCTGCGCCCAGGAATAATAGTGCTTTAAAAAAGGCATGAATCATAAAATGAAAAATGGCGGCCGACCATGCGCCGACACCCAGTGCCAGAAACATATACCCGATTTGTGATATGGTGGAATAAGCCAGTACCCTTTTGATATCATGCTGGTTCAAAGCGGCCAACCCGGCTACCAGTAAAGTTGCAGCGCCTACGATGGTTATTGTTGCCTGCGCCACGGGTGCCAGTTCGAACAAGACATGTGTCCTGGCAATCAGGTAAACACCAGCAGTTACCATGGTTGCCGAATGGATCAGTGCAGAAACAGGCGAAGGCCCGGCCATGGCATCCGGCAGCCAAGTTTGCAAGGGCAACTGGGCGGATTTGCCTAATGCGCCGCTCAATAAAAGTAAGGCCGTAACCAAAGCCATTCCGGAGCCTAGGGGCCATTTGCCCGGCGCCGCTGTTAAAATAGCCTGGATATTTAGTGTATGAAAGTTAATGAAAAGGACAAAGAGCCCGATGGTCAGGCCAAGGTCGCCAATGCGTGTAACAATAAATGCTTTTCTTGCTGCGTAACCGTTAGCCGGGTCTTTATACCAAAAACCGATTAACAAATAGCTGCACAGGCCGACGCCTTCCCATCCGAGGTATAATAACAGCATATTGTCAGCTAGTACCAGCGTCAGCATAAAGCCAACAAACAGGTTCATATAGATGAAGAACCGCCTTAACCCTTCTTCCTTCCACATAAACTGGGCGGAATATAAATGGATCAGCGCACCGACGAAAGTCACTACAAAAATAAAGCACAAGGAAACCGTATCCAGGTGAAAAGCGATGTCCGGCGACAGGCCGCCAACGTTCATCCATTGCCACAGCGTTTCTATATAAGGCGTCCCGGTTGGATTCGCGTTCAGGTAGTCAACCCCGACAAACATGGTAAGTATTGCTGCCAGCGAAACAGATCCTACGCCGATAAGGACGCAGGTAAAACGGGAAAGTCCTTTACCGGTAATTACCAGTATCAACGATCCAGCAAAAGGCAAAGCCACAATTAACCAAAGCAATTCTTTCATGATACCTTTTTTCTTTTACCCCTTCATGGTATTGGCTTTATTCGTGTCAACAGACTTGAGTTTCATAAATAATTGAATAATCAAGGCCAGGCCGACGGCGACTTCAGTAGCGGCCATTGTTAAAATAAACAGGAACATGACCTGTCCGTCCGCCTGCTTCCACGCTGAGCCTGCAACGATAAATGCCAGTCCGGCGGCATTTAACATAATTTCAACAGATATCAGCATGAAGATGACATCGCGCCGAACGAGCAAACCCATTAAGCCCGTTAAAAACAATAGTGCAGCCAGCAGCATTCCCTGTTCTATTCCAATATTCATGCAATGTCCTTTCCTGTTTTTAAAAAGCGGTGATGTATCAGTTTTTCTTTTTCTCCTAGATGATAGGCGCCTACGATTCCTGACATTAAGAGAAATGCCCCCAGTTCAACGACGAGCAAATATTTGGTAAACAACAGGCGGCCAACTTCGGCAGGCGCTATTATTTTCAAGGCAAAGGACGCTCCAGACTGGTGAACCAACATGTAAATTATCTCGGCAAGAAGTATCAATGAAATTGCGGCAGGGCCGGTGAACATTTTAACATTGAACATTTTGGTTTCATTTTCCTTAGTCTCTTTCCCCAGGTTAAGCATCATGACCACAAAAACAAATAATACCATAATGGCGCCGGCATATATAATCACTTCCAGCGCCGCTATAAAAGGTGCGCCAAGAATGAAAAGCACGACGGCTATAGCCAGCAGGGAAACAATGAAATACAGCAAAGCATGGATTGCCACCTTATTAGTGATCACCTTTAAAGTAGCAAACACTGCAAATGCGGAAGAGATATAAAAAAGCGTGTTCATTTCTTGTTTATTTGATAAAATTTAATCAGGGCATTAATTTTTTGATATCAACAGGTCGGTCTTCATCTGCTCCCTCGCCTTTTCCTTTAACCCCGGCAGCCACGCCGGCGTGTTTAAAGAAGTTGTATCCGGGATATTTCCCCTGCCCGTCTATCAGCAAATCTTCCTTTTCATATACGAGGTTCTGCCTGTTATATTCACCCATCTCAAAATCAGGGATCAGTTGTATGGCATCGGTAGGGCAGGCTTCTTCGCAGTATCCGCAAAAGATGCAACGGGAAAAATTGATCCTGAAAAACTCTGCTGATCTGCGGCCATTCTCGTCCTCTGTAGCCTGGAGGGAAATACAATCCACCGGGCAAGCTACAGCGCATAAATAACAGCCTACGCACCGTTCCTGCTGATCAGGATCCCGGGTCAGTACAATTCGCCCCCTGTGCCGCGGTGGCAGGTAATTCTTTTTTTCCGGATATTCTACCGTGACCCGTTTATGGAACATATGTAAAAAGACAAGCCAGATTGATTTTAAGATACTGAGCATGATTGCTGATTTATTTAAAGTAAAGGATAAGCGCACCGGTTACCAGTAAATTGAGCATTGACAGCGGAAAGAGTACTTTCCAGCCTAAGGCCATTAATTGATCTGACCGCGGCCTTGGCAGCGAAGCCCGTAACAAAATAAAGAACAGGATAAAGCCAAACATTTTGATCAGGAACCAACATATGGGTGGCAAAAACCCCGGCCCCAGCCAGCCGCCGAAAAATAAGGTGGTGGTCATCGCAGAGATCAGGGTGATCCCGAGGTATTCCCCGACAAAGAACATCCCGAACTTCATACCTGAATATTCTGAATGATAACCTGCTACGAGTTCGCTTTCCGCTTCGGGAAGGTCAAAAGGAAGCCGTCTTGTTTCCGCAATGCCAGCGATGAAAAATATAACAAACCCCAAAAATTGCGGTATGAAAAACCATCTGCCTTGCTGCGCCAAAACAATGTTGCGCATATTGAATGAACCCGTAAGCATTATCACGCCCATAAGCGACAAAGCCATAAAAACTTCATAAGATATCAGTTGCGAAGCCCCTCTTACTGCGCCGATCAGTGAATATTTATTATTAGACGACCATCCTGCAAGTACAATACTATAGGCACCGAATGAAGACATGCCGAGAAAAAACAGCAGGCCGATATTCAGATTGACGATGCCAATTTCCGGCGTAAAGGGGATCACGGCAAAGCTTAACAAAATAGTGATCATTAAGATCGCGGGTGCCACCACGAATACCTTTTTGTCTGCAAACTGGGGTATCCAGTCTTCTTTCATGAATATCTTGATCATGTCGGCTGCTACCTGGAGCGTTCCGAAAGGGCCGGTCCTGTTTGGGCCATAACGATCCTGCCATAGCGCCAGCGTGCGCCTTTCCAACCAGATCAAACCCGCTGCGATTAGTACCAGCGCAAACATGATAGCAATAACTAAGGCGATATGTAGCAGACTATCAATCATTGCCTGCAATTTTTAACGTTGTTAAAAAAGGAAAGAAAACCCCGGATGTTTCCGGCAGCCCTTTCGGCAGTCCGGCTACCCCTTCGGGTAAGCCGATATTTAACTTTACCGGCAGCCATTTTTTATTACCGTTTAACAGGACTTCTATTATAGCTCCCTCTGCAATTCCGGCTTTCAAAGCATCCGCATTATTTAAAGCAATATATGGCGGTGGCACCCTTTCCGCTATTGCGGGACTTTGAGCGCTCAATTCATCGGAACCGAAAATATGATAAAGCGGCAACACCAGCCATTCTCCTTTCTTCAGAGAATAAGCTGAGGGCATAATTTTAAAATATTCCGTTTTATTGTTTTCGGCAGGCTCGAAAAGACGCCTTCCCGGATTACCCCCATGCAATTCACCACCTACTTCGATCTGGTATTTATTGATAGCCTGAACGGAGTTCCATCCCGGCGACCAGTAAAATGGCGTTAAGGCAGGCGGTGGTATGCCAACATATCCTTCCATGGTATAGGACAAAGCAGAATCAGGATCAGCAGGAGGTCGCGGCTCGCTGACATTTTCCGCCGCATGTATGGCAGTTCTGCCGCTGTAGCGTTGCGGTGAGCGGGGTATCTTCTGTGTGTCCTCTCTGAAACCCGCAGGGGGGGCCGCGGATTGAATGGCTTGCAAAGCTGGGAAAGCAGCTATAAGGCTATCCATTACTTCATCCAAATGTACAGGGGTTGAACCATTATTGCCAGTCATAAGTGCAGCAAACCATTTCCAGCTGCTCCTGACATCATTTTTCGGGACATGAACCTGGTAAAACCGCTGTGCCCTGCCTTCATTATTAATAACGGTGCCATCCGCCTCTGCGAATGTCCCGGCGGGCAGCAGTAGGGTAGAGTTGCGGGTTGTCGCATTTTCCAGATAATCAAGCGAAATAATATTTGTAAAAAGCCGCAAAAAGTTGTCGGTATCGGTTTTATCCATTCGCTGGTACAAGTCGTTCTCAAGAATCATCACCGATTTGTATTCTCCGGAAGCCGCATTTTGGAAGGCATCTTCTAAAAATTGCTCCGCAAGCATTATTGACCCAATGGAATTAGCTTCCGGAACTATATAAATGAGGCCGGCATCCTTTCCCTGGTCTTTAAGCGCATAGGCGATGTTGGCAGCGGCCTGGATGATGGCTCCGCTGTAAAGGCTTGTCCCTGCGATGATCAACGGCCTTTTGGCAGCGAGCAACGCTGCAGAAACATTACTTGCCGTTGTTTCAGCTTCCGCATCAGCCGAAACTATCCCCTGCTGCCTGTTGATCTTCTCTGCCACCAGGCTGCCTAAATCGGCAATCCGGCCAGGTGTACCATGATAAATTTGCGTAGCGATGTCATCCAACTTTGTATCGTGAGCAGCAGCTATAAAGAACGGGCCGGTGGCTCCCTGAACCGCTTCCCGCGTTGCAGCATCGTTCCAGTCAGGAATTTTTAAGGCACGGGCTTTCTCATTCGGCTCGTTCTTCACCGCCTGCCGCAACGAAAGGGCTAGCATCGGCGCCGTATTGGTCACATCTTCGCCCAGGATGAATATGGCATCATAGGCTTTTGCTTCATTTAATGAAGGGGTTTTGACTTTGCCATTCTTTAAAATTTCAATGACCTGCCGGATTAATTTGCCCTCACGGGCAGGAATACCCGCATAAAAGTTGGCAGGGCCGACCAATTTCCGCAATAGAAAATTTGATTCAAGCGAAGCTTTGGGTGAACCAATGCCGATCATATTATTTTCAGTACTGATGATGGCCTTTATTTCCTGTACCGCATCGTTTACTGTTATGCCCGCGAATGAGCCGTTTACCAATTTGGCAGGCGCTATAATCCTTTTTTTGCTGTTTATATATTCATATCCAAATCTCCCGCGGTCACATAGAAAATACCCGTTTACGTCACCATTATAACGGCTCAGCACCCTTCGTATGATACCGTATCTTTCACTGGCTATAATATTACAACCCAAACTGCACTGATGACAAATTGATGGCGCGTTGGTCAGATCCCATTTGCGGGTATAATGTTTTTTTAAGGTTTTATCGGTAAAAACGCCTGTTGGGCAAACTTCCACCAGGTTGCCGCTGAATTCACTTTCAAGCACGCCCTCTTCCTGCCGGCCGAAATAAACATCGTTGTGCGCCGAAAACACATCCAGATCTTTACCGCCTGCATAGTCCTTATAAAAACGGACACAGCGGTAACATTGGATGCAGCGGTTCATTTCGTGGTTAACAAACGGCCCTAAATACTGATTATTATGCGTCCGTTTGCTGTAACAATATCTGCGTTGATTATGGCCGGTCATTACCGTCATATCCTGTAAATGGCATTCGCCGCCTTCATCACAAATCGGGCAATCATGCGGATGATTGGTCATAAGTGCTTCTATATTTCCGGCTCGAAAGGCAAGTGCTTCAGGTGCTTCAATGGAAATATGCAAGTTATCGGCTATGGGCTCCATACAGGCCATCACCAGTTTGCCTTTCGTATCATGCTCATCCTTATATTTAACGATGGCACACTGGCGGCAGGCGCCAACAGAATGCATGGCGGGATGCCAGCAGAAATAAGGTAGGTTTAGCCCAATAGACAGGGCGGTCTCCAGCGCGTTTTTGCTTTCATCCACTTCGTAGGCTTTATCATCTATGAATAACTTTACCATTATTTCCAGGGGCATTTATGTTCATTAATATGCATTTCAAAGTCTGTTTTGAAATATTTCAAAGCGCTCTGCAGGGGTTCCATCGCTCCGGGGGCCAATGCGCAAAAAGTGTTGCCCGGTGCCATGTAATGCGTATGAAATTCTAAAACATTCAGGTCTTCCGTTTTGCCTGTACCGGTTTCCAGCGCGTTAAGAATTTTAGTCGTCCAGGGTAATCCTTCCCTGCAGGGGGTGCACCAGCCACAGGATTCCTGTGCAAAAAAACGCTCCAGGTTATGCACCATGCCTACCGGGCAGGTTTTGTCATCCAGAACGATGATGGTACCCGTACCGAGACGGCTTCCGGCTTTGGCGACACTAGCATAATCCATGGGCACATCCAAATGCTCTTCCAGTAAAAAATCGGTCGATCCTCCTCCCGGCAGCACGCCTCTGAATTGATAGCCGTCTGCCATTCCGCCGGCATGATCCTCGAACAATTCCCGTAAAGAAATACCCAGTGGTAATTCCCATAAGCCGGGTTTCCTTACTTTGCCGCTTGCACCGTACAATTTGGTGCCGCCTTCACCAGTTTTACTCAGCTTCAGGAACCAGTCTGCGCCATTATTGATAATATGGGGTACATTGCTCAACGTTTCCACGTTATTGACGATAGTCGGTTTCCCAAACAGCCCGCTATTACTCGGATAAGGGGGTTTTGCGCGGGGATTGGCCCTTTTGCCTTCCAATGCGTTCAGCAAGGCGGTTTCCTCCCCGCACATATATCTTCCTACACTTATGTGAAGCGACATATCAAGATTAAAACCGCTCCCTGCAATATTTTTACCCAGGTAACCCGCCTCATAAGCCTCTTGTATGGATTGTGTCAATACTTTACCAGCCAGATGATAAGCCCAGCGCAAAAAAACATAGCTAAAGCTGGCCTGAATGGCATAAGCGCCAATGATAATGCCCTCAATCAACTGGTGCGGATTTCCCTCCAGCAGAAACCTATCTTTAAAAGAACCCGGCTCCATTTCGTCTGCATTGGCGACCAAATATTTTATGGGGGCTGCATTTTCGCTGATATCAATAGTTGACCATTTTTTTCCTGTTGAAAACCCGGCACCGCCGCGACCCTTCAGTCCCGAATCCAATACTATCCGGGTAATTTCCGCAGGGTTCATTTGCAGTGCTTTCTTTAAAGCCTGGTAGCCTCCTGTGCTTTCGTATTCCTTCAACGTAAGCCTGGCACCATCATGTTTGATATGCTGTGTCAGTGGCTTTTCCGGGTTATCGCTGATCGAATACATTGTTTAATTATTTATAAGTTTCTAAAATCGCATCGAGCTTATCTGTTGTCAGGTCACGATGCAGATCGTCATTGATCATAATAGCCGGGGCGCGGTCACAGGTACCCAGACAGCAAACTGATAAAAGGGTAAACCTGTCTTCAGACGTTGTCTCCCCGTAGCTTATTTGAAGTTTTTTTTTCAGGTGATTTAAAATCCCGTCATAACCCATGATCCAGCAGCTGACGCTGTCGCATACAAAAATCACATGCCTTCCCACAGGCCTTCGAAATATCAGGCTATAATAAGTCGCCACACTGTCAATCGCCGCCGGCGACATCTCCAGTATTTCTGCGAGTTCCTTCACCGCATCGTCAGATACCCAGCGATGATTTTTTTGAATGATCTTTAAGCCCTCAATACACGCGGCACTCTTCAATGGAAAATGCTGAAAAACCTTTTCTATTTCCGTTATGTCTTCGCTTGTTAAAATTTTCTCTGTCATATAAAATATTTTAGCGGTCAACATCTGATAAAACATAGTCTACACTTCCCAAAATAGCCATCAGATCTGGTAAGGTATAACCTTGCGCTATCAATGGCACCAGTTGCATATGGGGAAAGGAAGGCGTCCTGATCCTGGTTCGGTAGGAAGTAACATTACCGTCTGAAATCAGGTAATAGCCATTATTGCCCTTGGTAGCCTCTATGCTGCAAAATGCTTCCCCGGGCGGCATAACCGGCCCCCAGCTCACATTCAAAAAGTGTTGGATCAGCGTTTCAATGTCCTCCAGCGTATTCTTCTTTACCGGCGGCGTGGTCAGCGGATGATTGGATTTGTAAGGCCCTTCGGGCATATTGTCCAGGCATTGCTGAATGATCCGCAGGCTTTGCCGCATTTCTTCTACCCGTACTGCCGCCCGGTCATAGCAATCTCCATTTTTTCCTGTAGGGACGTCAAATTCAAAGTTTTCATATCCGGAATAAGGCTGCTTTTTCCTGAAATCCCATTCAAAACCAGTAGCCCTCAAGCCAGGCCCTGTGATTCCCCATTCAATAGCTTCCTCTGTTGTATAAATACCAATTCCGACTGTGCGGGCTTTGAAGATGCTGTTCTGCATGACCATGCCATCGTATTCTTTCAGCTTTTTTGGGAAATAATCAACAAATTCCTGTATTAATTTTTCCCAGCCGCCGGGCAGGTCCTGCGCGACCCCGCCGATGCGGAACCAACCGGGATGCATTCTGGCGCCACAGATGGCTTCCACGATATCAAATACTTTTTCACGGTCATTGAACATAAAAAATACCGGGGTCAGCATGCCCAGATCGCCGGCAAATGTCCCGTACCAGACCAGGTGGCTGGAAATCCTGAACAGTTCGCTCATCATGATCCGGATCATTTGCGCCCTTTCCGGGATGGTAATGCCGCCCAATTTTTCCACGGCCATAACGTAGGGGAAATTATTCATTACACCACCAAGGTACTCGACCCGGTCAGTATAGGGTATATAAGAATGCCAGGATTGGCGCTCACCCATTTTTTCTGCACCCCGATGGTGGAAGCCGATATCAGGTACCACGTTCATAATGTCTTCACCGTCCAGCTGTACAACCAGCCGCAAGATGCCGTGCGTACCGGGATGCTGCGGCCCAAGGTTCAGAAACATCAATTCATCGTCCGCGATGGTTTTATCCAGGCCCCATTCTTCCGGCTTAAACTGCATAGCGGCTTCTTCGGCTACCTGTTTCTGTTCCGGCAGCTGATATGGCTCCATTTCTGTGGCACGCGCAGGATGACATTTTTGCAGGGGGTGTCCCACCCAGGTTTTGGGCATCAAAATCCGGCGCAGGTCGGGATGGCCGCTGAACTTTATACCGAAAAGATCATATGCCTCCCTTTCATACCAGTTGGCTGAAGGCCAAACCAGCGTGATAGAGGGCATAACAGATTGATTGGTTATCAGCGGGACCTTAATACGAAGAAAACTATTCCGCTCAAATGACAGCAACTGGTAGACAATGGTGAAAACACTTTCAGGATGCACCTCCCTATGGTTTCTTGCCTGTTCATCGATGGCGGTCAGGTCATATAGCATTTTGTAAGGCTGATCAATTTCGTTTTTAAGAAAGCCCAGGATATTAACAATACTTCCGGCGTCAACCCATAGCGTCGGGAAATCATCCTTCGTAACCTGCATAGAGAGGATTGCCTGCCGGAATTTATCTTTTAAAATGGAAACTATATCCGGCATTTGTGTTATTTTAACGGGTGAATAAATTGTTGAAACATTTAAGTTTGTTTTTCAAATTTCGTCGGGCGACCTTAGTCCGGTCATCCGCATTCTTTCGTCTCTTTTGCTTTCTTTCAAAGAAATCTCCGGAGGCTTAATAATGCCCTGCTGACCCACCACCCAGTTCAGGGGCCTTCTTTCCTGGCCGATCTGGTCCCGCATCAGCAACAACCCTTCCATAAAGGCGTCCGGCCTTGGCGGGCATCCGGGTACATAGACGTCAACCGGCATGAATTTATCTACACCCTGTACGACGCTGTAGATGTCATACATCCCGCCTGAATTAGCACATGACCCCATAGAAATTATCCATCGCGGAGCCATCATCTGCTCGTATAATTGCCTGATCACCGGCGCCATTTTAATAAAAACAGTACCTGCAATGATCATCATATCCGCCTCTCTCGGGGTCCCCCTGATCACTTCACTGCCAAACCTGGCAATATCATATTTACTGGTTAAACTGGTAGCCATTTCCACGTAGCAGCAGGAAAGCCCGAAATTGAACGGCCATACGGAGTTCTTTCTTCCCCAGGCCACCATGCTTTCCATATTAGTGAGTACTACAGACTTTTGGACAGTTTCTTCAAATGAACTGTTTCCGCTGATTGCTGCAGGGTCATTTACCTTACTTGTCCACCACGTCATAATTTGCTGTTCTTTTTATTTTTGTATGGTACGCCGCTAAAATCTTTTTGCTGTCCGGTCCAAATTCAAGCGCGCCTATTGACCACTCATAGAGCAGTACACAACCTGAAATTCCGGTAAAAATGCAGATGGTTATATAGCCCGGCCATCCTAATGTTTTAACAGATATCGCCCAGGCAAAAACGAAAACAGCCTGGACATCAAAAATGACGAAGAACAGGGCAATAATATAAAAGTGAACAGGGAACAGCATTCTCGCGGTACCGTCTGCAATTACTCCGCCTTCGTAGACCTCATTCGTCGCGTGCTCCTTATGGCGTTCCCCTAAAAAGTAAGAGATGAATAACATGCCGCTGACCAACAGCACAACGGCTGCGGCATAAACCAAAAAGGGCCATAATAAGACATCAGCAGCGTGATTTTCCATAGTTGATCGTTAAACTTTAACCATACTGTTTGTTTAAAATCAATCAATCATCACAGCAGGCAAGCAAGTATTAAAATTGAGGTTTTTCAATTAACCGCTGTTATATAATTAGTGTTAATAGTTGCATAATTCACACATCGTGGCATTAATCGCACCGAAAAATCTTTAAAACTAAAATACAGGTAGTGCTTCCGTTACACTGGTATCCGGAAAAATCAATAAAGGCTTAGCCGGGTAATTTGCCAGTCGCCTGATCACGTTTCTTTCAAATATTTTTTGAAAGGCGTTATGTGGCCGTTTAATTAATACCAGCATATCAATTGCGATATCCTGTGCGAGCTCTTTTAAAGCAGTGGTTACACTGCTGCTTTTAATGGCCTGGTAAAGAATAGCCTGGTTGTTTTCTTTGAGAGGGGCCTTATTAAAAAATTCTTTAAGATGGATTTCCTCATCCTGAATGGTTGAGCCGTTATCAGTTATATGGGTTATCAAAATATCAGCATCCGAATACTTAGCTAAACCAGCTAAGGAATTTAAAACATATTTGTCCGTAGGGGTCAGGTCAGTAGCAAAGGCAATCGTCTTATAATTTTTGAATCTGACCTGGTAAGGGACCACTAACAGCGGAAAATCCGCTTGCTCAATAATGTCCCAGGCGTGGTTAGGTGAAAAGAAGGAAGTAAAAGATCTGGAACTGTGCATACTGATAATGGCCATAAAAACATGATGAGATGCGACGATATTATTCATCGTGTCCTTTATTAGCCCTTCCTGACTGTACTGATTGATTCCCGGCCGAAAATCGGTTTGTTCTCCTGAATCAATCTGCTTTTTTAACTCAACCATCAATACCCCCAAATCCTCGATGCTCTCTTCTTCACGTTTACCGAGAGGCCATGGTTTACGGCTGGCCCTCAGTTCATCTTCAGAGGCTGTATAGATATTGCACAGCAATAAATTAGCTTCAATTTGTTGGGCAAACTTCAAAGCATAGTGCGCAGTGCAGTCGGCATTGATAGAAAAATCTGTTAATACTAATATGGTTTTCATGCGTTTTAGATTAAAATTTCCTTATTAAACAGTAAGAAACAGCAAACATTGGAGTATAGGTTCAATCCATAACTTTCATATTTAACTGAAAATCAACGCCAAGTTGATCCTTTGTTTTAATCATACCGCCCAACTTTCGAGGAGGCACCAGGTTAAAATCCGAAAAGTTAATGTCACGTGCCCCTAACAGATGGATATTTTTTTGATCGTCCTGTGTGAGCTGATAATTCACTTCGAATCGTTTACGGACTCCCGCAATTTCAATTTCGACAAAGCCCGTTATAGATTCCGGCTTATTCGTCAAATCGGGTATTTTATTTAAAGACAAAAATTTGATGCGCAGTAAAGGAAACTGTTTCTCGTTCAACGTCTTCCGCAATTGTTTGGTCATGCTTGTGTTATGGCAATCAAAACTGCTGATACTGAGCCAGATGGTTCCTAAAAGGATGACTTCGGTATTTGTTTTGTTTTTACTTAGTGTCAACGTATCGATCTGATCGCAATTGGGAATTACACAGGAGAACTTATTGATATTTGTACTCCCATTAACGCTCAGGCTGCTGTTTTTGCTGATCACCCATCTCCTGACGGCAAAACTACTGCCTGATTGGCGAGGCAAAACAAAACTGCTTGCGGAAAAAAACACGGCCACTATCCACAAAGTATTTTTATATTTCATCGCCTTGTTTTTTATCAGGGGTTAACTTTGGCAAATACCAGCCCGGCAACGATGGCCTGAACTAATCCATATAAGAACCAGCTGGCAACCGTCAATACTGTTATATCTAAAGAACTGAAGGATATCCACATCACGGGTACCAGCGCAATGACTGAATAAACAAAACCGAATTCTAATCCTCTCATGATTGTTGGGCCTTTTATTAATCCCTTAAACCTATCCCAAAACCATGATAGCGCAAAACTGATAATGAAGGCATGCATATAGAAAAGAATATCCCTGTTGCCATCTGAGTTAAACAGTGGATTGTTGTATTCCACAAATAGCCCCGGAAAAAACCTGACCCCTAGGAATAACCCGCCGTAGCTCACCACAAATAGTATACAGCCGGCTATCAGTCCGGAGATCAATATCTTCTTCATTTGCTATTAGATTGTATGAACAAATCTTTTAAAACCCAAGAGAGGCTTCTAAGACTGCTCCATGAAAGTTTCCACCGTTTAAAATGTTATCCGACGGATAACCCTCATAACTTTGGTTTACATATTCCGCTTTTGCCATAATATTTTTAGTGATAAACCAACCTAATGAACCAGCCTCACGGTTAACTGTAATATTTGAGCTGTATCCCTGTAGCAAGGCGGTTACCGTATTATAGCGAAAGCCAACCCAGAAATTCTCTGTGCCTTGTGGAAAGCGATAGATCAAATCTGCCGCATACTGAATTGCCTTGCGATTTGTAGTTTCCGTTATTGCCCGGCCATGTGCATCTTCAGCCGTTCCGAAAAATTCAAGCCCTTGGTATTTCAAAAAGAGATTGCCCATGTAGGTATGCAGCTCTTCACTGAACCCGGGATTTAACCTGCCTGAAAACGCGCTGTAATCATTTTCATCGCTTAATGTCGTGCCATTTGCTATAGCGCGATTCTCCATTACATCGAAATAATGAGAACCTGTGCGATCTCCGCCAAATAATGTATTACTGTTGTCACTGTTCACTGTGTAGAATGACCCGGTTAACCTGAATCTGAAATCTTTGTTAAGCTGTTTGTCGAATCCTATTTTTCCGTGGAAAGCAGGGTCATATTTATTTAGCTGCCCCGTTGCTGAGTCAATTTTTGCAGACTGTTCTACCGTGGGGTCCAATTCACCGTTAGATATCCCGCCCATTAAAAATAGCCCGGATTTGTTGTGATAATAAATCTCTACGCCGATTTCAGTATCAAATTCATCCATGATGTAATTCTCCACAAAGGGGTTGTACATGGTATTGCCGCCATCCGATCTCCGGTAGTGCTGATCGCCATAGTCGATGTCATTTTGCCCGATTTTAATTGTAAAACTTTTCATCAACTCGTTAACCAGATCGCTGTGCAGGAACAATAGTTTATCGAATTGTATATAACCGCCTTTTACCCAGGTATCCTCATGGTGCCTGGTAGCTAGGTAAACCGTTATGTTCATCCGGATTCCATCGGCCAGTTGAGCGTCAACGTTAAGGTTTGCCATCGGCAAATCGAAACCGTTAGTAAGTGGAATCAAACTGTTTACATTACCAACATACCCGGTTTTGGTTAGTGGTGTTGCGGTATTAAAATTTCTCAAGCCTTGAAATTCCATTTCGAAATTGCCGCCGACTTTAACTTTTAAACCGGTAAACGGAATAGTGTCAATTTTAGAAGTTTCAAAAACGTTAATCCCCTTTTGCGTAAAGGGCCTGTAAAACTGCATAGTTTCCTGCGCTTTTGCTACACCGGAGATGAAGCAAATAATTAGTAAAAGTTTGATTTTCATGATCGTTTGAATTAAGCAATGAAACCGGTTTGGAATACCCAGGTCTCATTGCCGATGTGAAATGATCGGGCTAGCCGGTTACCTGTTTTTTATAAACCATGGTAAAATCTAAGGTTATGGCATTACCCGTTTTCATCGCGCCGAGCATAAAGGTTGGCGGTTTCACCTGGTAATCGGTCATATTTAACGTGTCAGTGCCTGTACAGGTGATTGTTCCGTCGCCGTTTACCTGACAATGGACATCCATCATAATTTCCTTGGTAACCCCTGCTACCGTCAGTTCTCCATGGGTCTTTAAAAGGTATTTATCTCCGCCTTCTGGAGATACTGTCGCCGATGTCAGCTTATAGGTAATATTTTTAAATTGCTTAGCTTTCAAAGCCTTATAGGCGTTTTTATCCAGCCTTTTTTCGCCACTGCTCAGATTGGCTACGGCAAGTAAAAATGTCAGGGATTTCAGTGAAGCTAGTTCCGTGATGCTTCCGGGTTTAAAATCGAATGATGCGTTACCGGAGAATTTCCGGGCATTCATATCCCATTTATGCAGGGTGGATGTCCCGGATAACTTCATGGCGATGTTTTTCGAATCGGCCAGTTTATACTCCGACTGCGCTTGCAGATGCTGCAGTCCCAGGGTAAAGAAAACAATCAGTACCGCTGCTTTTTTAATATTGTTTTTCATTTTGGATTTTAGTTGATGTTTGTGTGCTTGGTTCAATTTTCGAGTAAGACTTTTAAGGCTTTTTCTCTTGCGGCATGTTCGAACGTGTCGTAGGCCTTGATCATTTCATCCAGCTTAAAGCGATGGGTGATAAGTTACTTCGGTTCTATCCGCTTTGATTAGACCGTTTTAAATAACATGGGTGTCGTAACCGTATCTACAAGGCGGATAGTGGCATCTGTTGGCTCCTCGATTACCGGTTTGGCATGATCCTCCCACGATTTTTCTCCGGGGGCATAATATACCAGCACTTTCATGGTACCGATATCAACGACTGCATGTGCACCGGTTGCCGGTAAGGCTTTATCTATAATTAAATCTTCCATTACTTTTGTTTTTATAATTTATGTGTATGTGAGTGTTAAAATGGATCGGAAAGAGCGCTTACGCGAATTAGTTTTTTATTAACAAATTCATCTATGCCTAATTGCGAAAGTTCTCTTCCATAACCGGAATCTTTGGTACCTCCAAATGGCAGGTCAGCCTGCGTCCATGTCGGGTGATTGATAAATACCATTCCGGTATCTATCTGATCGGCTACGCGTTTCCCGCGTTCAATATCGGCGGTAAACACAGAGCCGCCTAATCCAAAGCTGGAGTCGTTGGCTAACCTGATGGCAGCATCTTCGTCTTTTACTTTGTAAAATGACGCAACGGGCCCAAATAGCTCTTCATAGTATGCAGGAATGCCTGGCTCAAGGTCGGTAAGGATAGTAGGCTCCATAAATGCACCTGGGCGATCTGCCCGCTTTCCACCCAAAATAACCCTTGCGCCTGCAGCAACAGACCTCGCAACCTGGTCGGCCAACTGGACAGCAGCATCTTCACTACTTAAAGGCCCCAATTCCGTACTTGGGTCCATAGGGTCGCCCATTTTTATGGCACCAAGCTTGTCGGTAAATTTTTTCAAAAATTCATCTGCAACGGATTCAACGGCGATAAATCTTTTAGCAGCAACACAACATTCGCCGTTATTATTCATCCTGCCTACAACGGCCCATTCAATCGCTTTATCAATATTGGCATCTTCCAATATGATAAATGCGTCACTTCCGCCCAGCTCAAGGACTGATTTTTTCAAATGCTTTCCGGCTTCCGAAGCTATATTTGCCCCGGCAGCGGCGCTGCCGGTAAGCGAAACTCCTTTGATCCTGTTATCGGCCACCAATGCCGAGGCTCGTTTTCCGGACATCAATAAATTGGTATAGATACCTGCCGGCGCACCAGCTTCCTTAAATAAATTTTCAATGGCAATGCCGCACTGGGGTACAATAGAAGCATGTTTAACCAATATTGTATTCCCTGCCATAATATTAGGTGCTGCAAAGCGGGCTACCTGGTAAAATGGAAAGTTCCATGGTTCAACCCCCAATAAAACACCAATCGGGCTATAACGTATAAAAGCGCTGCCTGCTTGAGGCTCTAATGGCTTATCCGCTAAAAAATGTTCGCCGTGATTGGCATAATATTCTATAATATTTGCGCTTAACTCAATTTCACCTTCTGCCTGTGAAATAATTTTACCCATTTCTAAGGTGATCATCTCTGCAAGTGCTGTTTTTTTCAGTCGCATCAGCCGGGCCACCTTATGCAATAATTGAGCGCGCTCATTAAAACTCGCTTTTCTCCAGATGGCAAATGCCTGTTCAGCAAGCGTAACTGCCTCATCAACTGCTTTCTCGCTCATTTCTTCAAAAGATTTTACAACCTCATTGGTGTTCGGATTAACTGTTTGTATCGACATAATTATTGTTTATTAAATAGATAACACGACAATGGCAAATAGCCCTGTGAATTCAGGCAGCATCGCTGCTTTCATTCGTTTTGACAACCTATTTTGATGGCTGATTTGTTGTTGACAAAAGTGCGCCAACCTGGCGTAAGAACTGTTACACAAAACCATTAATTAATTACATCATTCCCACATTCTGTCGCGGAAACATGATACGCTAATCAAGAGCGGATGTGTGAATTATGTAATAAAAACAAAGAATTTAATAACACCAATAGCGCTGCATGTATTCAAATTTGCCGGGTGCTTATTAATTCACACTTTAAATCAGACAATCATGTTTTACAATAACAATTTCTGGGGAATGGATATCATTTGGTGGTTCATTTGGATAGTAATGATCTTTTGGATCTTTGCGACACCTTATGATATACCGGGACAACGCAGAAGAAAGGAAAGCCCTCTTGACCTCCTGCAAAAGCGTTATGCTTCCGGGCAAATTACCAATGAAGAATATCAGGAATGCAAGCGTATACTTACGGCTGATTTAGCCGGATAAAAAGATGGGCAGCCAGAAAATTGAACCCTCAATTATTCATTATAATACTTACACTGATGAAAACTAACCGCCAATTACAGACAGATGTACTGGAAGCACTCAGGTGGGAGCCTTTGCTTAGAGAAACGAAAATTGCCGTGGAGGCTCATGATGGTATCATTACGCTTTCAGGAATCGCCGGGAGCTATATGAAAAAATCACAAGCAGTAGACGCCACAAAAAAAATAGCCGGCGTAAAGGCGGTGGTTGAAAAAATTGAAGTCCAATTCAATAATGATGATGAAAAAAGTGATGCCGAAATCGCCATGGAGGTATTAAATGCCTTAAAAGCAAACAAGGATATTCCATTTGACCGGGTACAAATTGAAGTTGAAGACGGCCATGTTACGCTGGATGGAAAACTGGAGTGGAATCATCAAAAGCAAGCGGCACAACAGTCGGCAAGCACCATTGACGGCATCAAAGTGCTTACCAACCATATTGAAATTGAAACCGATAGTCCTGATGATGTTGAAAAGGCGGACATTGAACAAGCGATTCAGCGCAACTGGGCTATGAACAGCCAGGACGTACAGGTATATGTATCGGGCAATAAAGTCATCTTGAATGGCATCGTTCATTCCTTTTATCAAAAGGAAGAAGCAGAAAGAATGGCCTGGAATGCGCCGGGCGTACGGTCCGTTAATAATGAATTAGTTATCGACTATAACGGATAATTTTAAGCGCTGAAATACAAGTACTGCCGCTTCTTTTCTACATAACAATTAATCCGGCTATCATAGATGAATAATCCATTCAAAAACTCCATAGTCCCAATTCCTCACCGTAAACGCTGTCTTTTAGCTGGCGGTATTGCTTCCTTAGCAAATGAAGGTTGTTTCATAAGATACCGGTCATAATACCCCACTAAAAAAATGCCATGGCTTTAACTGAAGATACCCGTAACTTTTTTGATGAAACCGGCGATATGGCAAAATTTACAGGCCGTTTTTTTTCCCATGGGTTAAGGCCCCAATTTGAAATAAAGGAGCTACTCGCCCAATGTTATACTATAGGCTATAAATCATTCCCGCTTATTGGACTTACCGGCTTTATTATGGGGCTTGTATTAACCATGCAATTACGTCCCTCACTGGTGAGCTACGGCGTGCAATCAGAACTGCCTGTTATGGTAGGCATAGCCATCGTAAGAGAAATCGGCCCGGTTATAACCGCTTTGATTTTTGCAGGAAAAATAGGAAGTAGCATTGGGGCTGAGTTGGGCTCAATGAAAGTGACGGAGCAAATAGATGCCATGGAAGTAAGCGGCACAAATCCTTATAAATACCTGGTGGCTACCAGGGTCCTTGCAACAACCTTAATGCTTCCGGTGCTGACCATATTAGGTGATGCCGTTTCTTTATTCGGCGCTTATATTGGCGTCAACCTTAGTTCGGTAACCAGCTTACATTTCTTCTTCACGCAGGTGTTCCAAAGTCTGAGTTTCAGCGACATTTTACCGGCCATAACCAAAACATTTTTCTTTGGCTTCGCGGTAGGGATCATCGGTTGTTACAAAGGGTTCAACTCCAGTAAAGGCACGAAGGGTGTTGGTATTTCCGCCAATTCAGCAGTCGTATTGTCTTCGGTATTAATATTTATTATTGATCTGCTGGCGGTTCAATTCACCAATCTATTGGGTTTAAATTAATCAGGATGGAAACAGGAAAAAAAAATGAGCTCAACCCTAAAGATAATTTGGCTAAAGGGGCACCGGTAATTATTATAGAACACCTGTTTAAGCGCTTTGGAAAAAATGTAGTGTTAAAAGATTTCAACCTGACGGTACATCAGGAGGAGAACGTGGTGATATTGGGAAAATCAGGCGCCGGCAAATCCGTGCTAATTAAATGTATCATCGGACTATTAAAACCCGACAGCGGCAAGATACTGGTATTCGGCGATAATGTGCCGGATCTGAGCCCTGATGAATTGGACAGGGTAAGGACCAAAATTGGGTTCCTCTTCCAGGCCAACGCGCTCTATGACTCCATGACTGTCCGGGAAAACCTGGAATTTCCGTTGCGCAGGCACTGGATAGATCTTACTCAAAAGCAAGTAGACCAAATGGTATCAGAAGCACTGGACAATGTAGGTCTGAAAAATACGGTTGATATGATGCCCGCCGAATTATCAGGCGGCATGCTCAAAAGGGTGGCACTTGCCAGGACCCTGATCCTAAAGCCGGAGATTATACTATATGATGAACCGACCACTGGCCTTGATCCCGTTACCTCAAGGGAGATCGATAACCTGATCCTGAAATTGCAAAAGAAATATCATACTTCTTCTATTGTTATTTCACATGACATGAATTGCGTGAAAAATATAGCAGACAGGGTGATCCTGTTACTGGATGGCATGTGCTATGCAAATGGAACTTATAACAAGCTGGAACGTTCAGTTGATGAAAGAATAAAACAATTCTTTGAATAATAGATCATGGTAAAACAAGGGGAGAATAACATAAAACTAGGGGTGTTTGTATTGGCGGGCTTAGTTGTAATGATGATTTCCTTTTATGTAATAGGAAACAACACCAGTATGTTCGGAAGCAGTTTTATGCTAAAAGCACGCTTTTCAAATTCAGACGGCCTAATGGAGGGTAACAACGTCGTTTTTTCGGGTATCCAGGCAGGCACTGTAAAAACTATTGATATTATCAATGATACTACCATAGAAGTGACCATGCTGATTGACAGCAAAGTAAAATCCTATATTCATCGCAATGCGGAGGTAGGCATCGGAACGGAAGGTTTGATGGGCAATAAAGTAGTAAATATCCAGCCGGTGAAAGGTAACAGCGCGATTGTACAAAACGGAGATTTACTGGCGGTCCAAAAGCAGACCAGTATGGATGAAATGTTACAGACACTTTCCAAAACCAACAATAATGTGGCAACCATATCTAAAGCTTTAAAAACTACCGTTTTAAGGTTAGATACCAGCGCGATCTTTAATATTCTGAACGATAAGAATATTGGAATCAGCTTAAGATCATCTTTGAAAAACCTCAATAATGCCAGCGATAACGCCAGCGAAATGACCAATGGCTTGAATGAAATTGTCATACAAATCAAACAGGGCAAAGGAACTGCCGGACTCCTGTTAACTGATACTACATTTGCAGGTAACTTAAAGACTGCGGTGATCAAGATCAGGTCCGCAAGCGTCAATGCGGATAAGATGAGCCGGCAGCTCAATGGTGTGGCCGGCAATATCAATTATGAGCTGGTCTACGGAAAAGGGCCGTTGCACGCCTTATTTCGTGATTCTATGATCACTCAAAGATTAAACACCAGCATGGATAACGTTCAAAAAGGGACGGAGGGTTTTAATCAGATTATTGAAGCTTTGAAGCATAATTTTTTAGTGCGGGGTTATTTCAAGACACAGGCAAAACTAAAGAAAGACAGTTTACTTAACCGTTCAAAAAAATAAAATCGCCGTCCATTACCTATTTCATACCCTTTAATGGAAGAGGCCATAAATGTTGAATACTATTTGATTCTTAAGTGTGAATAATGTAACTAATTAGTTGAATTACATAACACTTAAGGCTTTTAATCTGCCAGTTTTGTCATACTAATTAACTACAGCAATGACAAATCACTTTTCAGCAAACAAGCTTCAGCAAACATTGCCTTTAACGATGAAGGCGATGGTAATGGAAGTTGCGGGCCAACCATTAATAAGTAAATTACTTCCATTACCCGTGCCGTTAGCAGAGCAGGTATTGATTAAGATAATTGCATGCGGGGTTTGCCGCACCGACCTGCATATTATGGATAGTGAGCTGTCCGATCCCAAACTTCCGCTTATTCCCGGACATGAAATTATAGGAACAGTTGTACAAACAGGCAGCAGGGTCACTCATTTTAAAACGGGCGATTTAGTAGGCGTTCCATGGGTAGGTTATACCTGCGGCTATTGCAAGTATTGTTTAAGAGATCAGGAAAACCTTTGTGAAAATGCATTATTTACCGGCTATACTATTGACGGGGGATATGCGGAATACACAGTTGCTTTCCAAAAATACTGTTTTCATCTGTCAGCGCAATATGGTATTCCTTCGGCTGCACCATTGCTTTGTGCAGGCCTGATCGGCTATCGGTCTTACAAAATGATTGCGCTGCATGCCAAACAATTGGGTTTTTACGGATTCGGAGCTGCTGCTCACATCCTGATACAAATTGCGCTGCATCAGGGAAAACAAATTTACGCTTTCACACGTGATGGCGATACGGCAGGGCAGGCGTTTGCAACCCGGATGGGAGCAGCATGGGCGGGCGATTCCAGTGCAACACCTCCCTCCAAGCTGGATGCGGCAATTATTTTTGCGCCTGTAGGTAAACTTGTACCAAAAGCGCTAAAGGATATTGATAAGGGAGGCAGCGTAATTTGCGGAGGCATACATATGAGTGATATTCCCTCTTTTTCATATGATATACTTTGGGAAGAAAGGGTTGTACGCTCCGTGGCTAACCTCACCCGCAATGACGGGAAGGAGTTTTTTGAGCTGGCATCCGAAATACAGCTAAAAACAGAAACCCGGTTATTTCCGTTGCGGGAGGCGAATGAAGCCTTAGCTGCGGTGAGGGGCGGAAAGATAGAAGGTGCCGCTGTATTGGTGATGTAGAACTACCAAATAGCACTATTTCAAGTCGAATTTTAAGTCAACTTAATCTGATGGATCTTCTGCAGATTTCTGTAAACCAATAATCCTATAGGGATTGGCAGCCAAAATGTTAGAAACCGGTAGAGCAGTGTGATAATTAATGCTGCATGAACCGGTGCTCCCAATTTGGTAAAAAAATAGGTCATAGCACTTTCGTACACGATGAGTGATCCCGGAGAGATCGGCAATGCGCCTATGATAAGCGACAAAAGCAGTCCAAAAGCAATAATCGGGAACGGTATAATTACATGAAAACCCTTGATCAGGGCGAAAACGGTAATTACATCGCTCATAATGATGAATAATTGCAAAACAACGGCCTGAAATATTTCTTTTTTCTTCCTGCCCAGCATTTTAAACGTTCCTTCATTTTCATTCTGGAGTGATAAAAGGCTTGCTTTTTCAATAAGACGTTTAATAAAACTAAACTTCTTCAGCTTGTGCATTGCAAAGGAAATATTATGTCCGTTACTCAAAATAAGCACCAATACGAATAACAATATATAAAACACAAATCCTAAGATCACCGTGTAAGTAATTAAAATCGTATCGTGCGTTGCGAGATTAAGGTACCATGTATAAAAAATGAGTAATAAAATAAGTATCGCCGCGTAATAACTGATCGATTCCAAAACCATCGTTGTAAAAGCATTGTATCTTGACACCTTTCGTTTGATAAATTGATTAAAAATATAACCATCACCGCTAATACCACCTGTGGGTAATATTTGGTTAACAAACATGATCGCAACGGATAACTTAAACAGCAAAAAAAAATCAATTATTCCTGGTTTATCTTTAATCAATAGCTTTAACATTAAAGCGTAAATAAGATAAGTCAACACCTGCGCAGAGATGGCCAGGAATAGCCAGCCCGGTTCCATTTGCATCAACAGCTGCTCAATATCCTTTAGCTTACTGATATAGTGAACAGCGAGGTAAAAAACGATAATGGAAAATACATAAAATATGATGCGGGAAAGCGTGAAAAATTTATCCGGTTCAGCTGTTGCTTTAACCATTTTCCAATATTTTAACCCCGTTTGTTTCTTTCATTTCGATAATCGTTTTTAACAGCAATCTTGCAACTGCTTCTGATGATGCGGTATTTTAACTGGTAATCAACAGGCCGTCTTTCTGCTCTTCCATCCAAAACCCCGTTTTCAAACCTTTATTTCCCAATTCGGCATGAGAGGCCAATACGATAAGACGTTCATCATTTTTATTTAATCTAAACCTTGACAATCATCTTACCTTCGTTTTTACCCTCAAATAATCCCAGGAGTGCTTCCGGAATTTTTTCAAATCCACTAACAATCGTTTCATGATAAGTGAGCTTCCCCCCTCTTAACCAGTTAAACAACTGCTTTTTGGCTGCGGGGAGCTTATCGGCGAAGTCAGTAACTATAAAGCCTCGCATTAGTGCGCTTTTCGATACCAAAACCGGTTGGACATATGGACCTAACAGTTGCGAAGTATCATTATACATGGAGATCGCGCCACAAAGCGGTATACGGGCATGTTTATTGATGTTGTTTAAAACAACATCTGAAATTTTGCCTCCAACATTGTCAAAATAAATATCAACCCCATCCGGGCAGGCCGTTTTTATAGCACGGTCCAGATCCACAGTGTTTTTATAATTGATCGCCTCATCAAAATGAAATTTCGATTTGAGGAGGTTCGCTTTTTGATCCGATCCTGTAATACCGATTACCCGGCAACCTATGATTTTACCTATTTGCCCTGCGATGCTTCCAACGGCACCAGCGGCGCCGGATACTACCATCGTTTCGCCGGGTTGCGGCGTACCGATTTGAGTAAGCCCCAGGTAGGCAGCAATCCCGGTCATTCCCAGTATACCCAGGTAAGCGCTTAAATAAATTTCTGCGGTATGTATAATCTGCAGGCCCTTTTCTCTGGCTACCTGATATTCCTTCCAGTCCAGGTTCCCTGTTACTATGTCGCCTATTTTATATCCGCTATGATTAGAATCTCTAACTTCGGCAATTATAGCTGACTGTAGCGGCTTGTTCAGCTCAAATGAAGGCACATATGATTTGGCATCATTCATCCTTCCCCTCAAATAAGGGTCGACGGAAACATATAATGTTTTAAGCAGTATTTCACCGTCGTCGGGAACCGGCATTTGCTCTTCAATAAATTTAAAATCACTCAATACAGGTTTTCCAACCGGCCTGCTATTTAATATTATCGCTTTATTCATATTCCCTTTACTTTTAGCTAATCAACATATGGCAGAAATAATGTTTTGCCATCCCCGTACTTCTTTTCATCTGGCCATTGCCAATACACTGACTTATGGCCAGCAATGTAATTCCGTCTAACCATTGTTCACCATATTACAGCCATTTGCCGTTTTGACAGTATAGGAGCGCTTCTTTGCCATTATGAAATCGATCCACCAGCCCGTAAATGAACGGCTGTCATCGTAATATGAAGTATACTCAAACCTTCTGCCGTTCTCAAAATTTCATGGCTCATTTGGATGCATATTGAAAAATGATTCCGTCTAAAACAATTCAGGTTTCTCCAGTTCTATTAATTTACCTAACTGATTAATATATTCCTTAGTGAAGCATTTCATGCCTACCTGCTCAGCAACCCAGGAACGGTCGGGCAAATATTTTAAAATCGTTGCACCATTACCACTTCTGATTGCTTCAACTTTGAAGCGGTAAAATTTTGAATCCAAAGGAGTAACCAACAGATGCAGGGACAGGTTATATATCCAGAGAACTATTTCAAAACTCGCCATCGCCAATATTAAAGAGATTAAATCAGAAAGTATTTAAGAGTCCGCACCCCTTAGGCTGCCTGTTTGATACCGAATAGTTATTACTTAGTTTCTCCGGCTGATCGGCTTCCAGAAAGAGGCTTATTTCATTGCCTATCGCCTGCAGTAACTGCTCACTAATCAGGTCCGTCGTTTCACATTTATCGTGGTGAAATTTAACCAGCACCTTCTTGTCATCCGGCATGATGACACACCATCCGGCTCCTGTCGGCGTATCGACCTTGTTTACTTCCAGTGCTAATTCCGGTTCTTTTATTGTAATTCTCATTTTGTCTTTTCAGAGAAATTGCGTTTCATTAATTTCAAATGTTAAAAGGAATAAAGGTGCTTACAATAAAGAACATAAGCGTTACATAATGTCGGCTATTGCTTACATCATTCACACATTCAGGGTCGTATTATAAGTACCAGCCCTGGGGACAGGCTATTCCAAAGGCTGGGTATGTATGTGTGAATGATGTAACTAATCTGGGGAATTCCATAACATTAATTAAAATGTGATCTGTAGTTTTCAATTGGTAACTGTTTAACAAAAAGAAGAAAGAGATGAAAGATCAATCTAAAATGGATCACAACAAAATGAAGCATGCAGACAATGGGGATATGCAGGGACAGAGCCATCATGCCATGATTATCGCAGATTTTAAAAAGCGGTTTTATGTTGTGCTGGTGCTCACCGTTCCCATCTTACTTTTGTCCGCCGTCGTCCAGCATCTTATCGGGGTAAGGTGGCAGTTTAACGGTTCTTCCTTTATACTATTTTCGCTGTCATCTGTTGTTTTTATTTATGGAGGATGGCCCTTTTTAACAGGATTAGTGAGTGAGGTAAAAACAAGAAACCCGGGCATGATGTTTCTGATCGGTTTCGCCATAACTGTAGCCTGTGATTTAAAAACTTAAAAAACATGATATCTGCCCGTTTCTCAAGCGTCAGCTAAATGTGTGAATGATGTAATTATAAACTGGAATTGCATAACATCCAATCAGTCAGTTGCTGGTATTTTTGTATCGCAATTTAAGGCATCGCCATTCCTATGAAAACAAACCATGATTTACAACAAGATGTAGAGAATGCACTTCGATGGGAACCATTGTCACAGACAACGGGTATCGTTGTTATGGCACGGGATGGTATCATTACACTCAGCGGTACCGTTGACAGCTATGCCAAAAAATCAGAAGCGGAAGACGCAGCAAAAAAAGTAGCCGGTGTAAAAGTTATTATAAAGCAGATCCAGGTCTTATTAAGTAGCGAGATTGACAAAACCGACCACGAAATTGCACTGGAAATATTTAATACATTAGCCGTAAGCTGGGTTCCAATACAAAAATTAAAAATTAAAGTTGAGCATGGCGTGGTGACATTGGAAGGAACACTCCACTGGAATTTTCAAAAACAAGCGGCCCAAAAAAGTATAAAAAATATTATCGGCGTAACGGAAATAAAAAACTTAATCGTTACAAGGGCTGAAACCCATGATGAGGTTGAAAAAAAGCACCTGGAAAATGCGCTAAGGCTCAACTGGTCAATGGACGGCCAAGATGTCCGGGTTACGGTTACCGGAAAAGTAGTTACACTAAACGGCGTTGTTAATTCTTATTATCAAAAAGAAGAGGCGGAAAGAATAGTCTGGCAAGCACCCGGTATAAACACCGTCGTGAATGAGCTGGCTATTGAACTCAAAGACTAAAACAGAATTAAGTGCCAGCGAAAGTGCTTTTTTAATCAATTTAAGAATCCCTATTGAGAAATTAATACTGAGAAATTCTTTATGGCAATCTCTACACAGATTTTATGGCTTTTATTGCTAGCTATCCCTATAGCCTGTATCGCCTGGACAGTGACCCACGAAGAAGTATTCAGTGAATCAAGAGCATATTGCAGTAAACGCAGTAAGGAAGGACGAACACTCTTGGAAAGAAAGTTTTTTTACCTGTTTACCTGCGAATATTGCTTCAGTCATTACGTAACCATCTTATTCTTGCTGCTAACAGGTTATAAATTATTGATGGATAATTGGACGGGGTACCTGATAGCCGGGTTTGCGCTGGTATACGTAGCCAATGCTTATATGAGTTTGTTCGGCCTTATCCGACAGGATATTGTAAAAGAAAAAACCGAAATAAAAATAATGGAGATAACCGCCGAAAAACCCAAAACTCCTTTATGATGAAAATTCTACGGTATTAAATTGCTGACAGCAGCATCCTACATAATTCCCACATTAAACAGGCTTGCCTTTAAATGAAAAATGTGTGAATCATGCAATTCATATTCAACGCACTGGGGGGGAGTCATTTTAGAACTAAGTCAGTCTTATTCAATATAAATACAATAAAAAAAATAAAATATGTTAAGAGAATTAAACGATACCCAAATAGAGTTTCTATTGAAGGATCAACTAATTGGCCGCATCGGTTGCCACTCAGCCGGCGTTACCTACATCGTTCCGGTAAATTATGTATATGATGGTGCTAACATCTATTGTCATTCCGTTAAAGGAATGAAGATCGATATAATGCGTAAAAATCCGGAAATTTGTTTTGAGGTAGATAGCATTAAAGATATGACCAACTGGCAAAGTGTTATCGCCTGGGGCAGGTTTGAAGAGATATCGGAAATGGGCGAAAAACAAAAAGTTTTGCAAAAGCTGACGGATAGAATCACGCCATATATTATCGATGATTCCGTAACACGGGAACACGGTTTTGTTAATGAGGAAAGCGATATCGGCACAACAGTTGAATTGATTATATACAAGATTATAGTTAGCAAAAAAACCGGCCGGTTCGAAGACAGGTAATCAACAACATTTACGATCAAAAACCGGCGAAAAACCAGGATAAGTTCCTCTTTTACATTAGGATGGTATTAGAATGGCGCGATATGAAAACAATCGCTTCATTACATGGTTGGATATATATAGCTTTTAAGAATAAAATGATAAGACAGCTGATGTTTACTTATCAAATTTCGTTTTGCCGAATATTTTAGAAGGCACACGTTTTATTACTCTTATTCGTTTCATAGATTTTTATGAATAAGCTTTAAATGTATACACTTAAATATTACTGATGTAAGCCAGGTAACTTTAGGCGATGACTTTTTGACTGCATTTTAATTGCGTTTAGTTAAAACTCGTACCCCTATGAAGCTCTACATCAAAAATATGGTTTGCATTCGCTGCAAAATGATCGTAAAACAAGCACTAACAGAGTTGGATTTGAACTATGTGAATGTGGAGTTAGGGAGAGTTGAAATCATTGAAGATATATCCCGAACTCAAAAGGACTTACTCAAAACTTCCTTAAACGAATATGGTCTGGAACTCATTGAAGATAAAAAAAGTATCCTTATTGAGCAGATTAAAAAATTGATCGTAGAATTTGTCCATTATACCGATGAGCCTTTACGATCAAACTTTTCCTACTATTTAAGCGAACACCTTGATCATGACTATACCTACCTTGCTAACCTATTTTCAGAAGTTGAGGGCATAAATATTGAACACTATATCATTATTCATAAAATTGAAAGGGTAAAAGAGTTACTGGTATACGATGAACTATCGCTTAAAGAGATAGCTTACAAATTACAGTATTCCAGCGTGGCACACTTATCGAATCAGTTTAAAAAGATTACCGGTTTGACGCCCTCACATTTTAAAAATCTAAAAGAGTTAAGAAGAATAGGATTGTCGAGCTTTTAGTAATAAATCCTGTTAAAACATTGATTTGGTCCTCAGACCATGCTTTCTTTTCCAAAAGTGTGATATGTGTAACGAATAGAAATAATTTTGCAATTTTTTCTATTCAAAGTAAAGTATCTTTAATAACTTTTATTAATGATTAGCTTTAAAATTAGATAAGATTGATTTTAATAATCAAGCCTGCCCTGTAAAAGTCTTTTCTGATTGACTGTCAACTATTATATTGTATGTTAAATAAAATCCCCAATTATATTATTGCTATAGGCGCCTCTGCAGGTGGTATGGAAGAGATAAATTCCTTTTTTGATCATACCCCATTAGATGGTGTTTCTTATATAATTATCCAGCATCTTTCTGCAGATTTCAAGAGCCGTATGGTGGAGTTACTGACAAAGCATAGTAAGCTGGTAGTGAAAGAGGCGGAGAACGGGGAGACGGTTAAATCTAATGAGGTATATCTTATTCCCAATAACAAGTACATGATCATCAGGGGCAACAGGCTATTTTTAACTGTAAAGGAAAAAGCAAATGGCCCCCATCTTACAATTAATCGCTTTTTTAATTCACTTGCTGAGGATTACGGAAAAAAGGCTATCGCCATTGTATTGTCGGGATTGGGGTCTGATGGCACCGAAGGCATCCGCACCATTAAAAAGGTGGGGGGGCTTGTTATAGCACGAAATCCAGAAACCACCAGTTTTGGAAGCATGCCCTCAAGTGTCATTGCTACCGGCTTGGCAGATTTTATTTTAGAACCAGAATTGATGCCAATAGCAATTGAAGATTATATTAAATACGGAGACGATTTGATGGATGATGATAAAGATGATGAAAAGAACATCACGGCCATCATTAATTTAATAAAAGAAAAATCGCCGCTTGATTTTTCTGAATATAAGCAAACCACGATACTCAGACGGACCAAGAGAAGGGCTGCTTACGGGAATTTCACTTCACTTGAGAACTATCTAGACTTTTTGAAATCAACGCCGGAGGAGGTGGAAGCGTTAGGCAAAGATTTCTTGATAAGTGTCACTTCATTTTTCCGGGATAAGGAAGCGTTTGATTTTATTCAGAAAAAGATCATACCCGACATCATAGAAAAACTCTCACCAGGAGAAGAACTTAAATTATGGGTAGCCGGATGTGCCACAGGCGAAGAAGTATATTCTATGGCCATCCTGATCAGTGAGCAACTAACTGGAAAACATAAAGATACAGTGGTGAAAATCTTCGCAACGGATATAGATACCGCTGCCCTGATACATGCAGGAAAGGGAATATATAGTCCTGATATCACAAAAAGCGTTTCCGCTGAACGTATCGAGAATTTCTTTTTAAAAGAAGGGAATAGCTACCGCGTAAAAGCATCCGTACGCAAGATGGTAATATTTGCGCAGCATGATCTGGTTAAAAATCCGCCTTATTGCAACATGCACTTTATCAGCTGCCGCAATCTGCTCATTTATATGACAACAGTATTGCAGAAGAAGATATTTACCATGTTGCTTTTTGGACTCAAGTTAGACGGTTATTTATTTCTGGGTTCCAGTGAAAATCCGATGCCTATTATTAAAAACCTTGAAATTGTAAATAAAAAATGGAAGATATATAAGAATTTGCAAACCAAAAGGGTTGTAGGTTTTGATGCATTTTTATTACCGGAATTGCTTGAGCAAAAGCGTTTGCCATCTAAGGTACTATTGGAGGAAAACAAAAGGCCAGGTAGTAATGGGATAACCGAAGCCGTAAACTCAAAACTGGTTGAAAAATTAGGAATGTTGGTGGTTTGTATTAATGAAAATAACCAGGTGGTGCAAACTTATGGCGACACCAGCAAATATCTGCTTCAAAAGAACTTTAACCTGGATATAGTCGATCATTTACCGAAACCGCTGGCTATTGCATTTAATACTTTAAGTGTCAAGGCCAAAAAGACTAATATTGAGTGTAGCGTAAATAACATAAAAATAGGATCAGGCAAAGAGATGCTTACAGTTAATCTTACTGTTTCTCCCATTCTAACCAGGAGCAGTGAACCCCGCTTATTAATGATCACCTTTGCTGAAAACAAATCTGCCGACAATCCCGGGGATAATGATCAGTCCTTCGATGAAAAATTGTTCGTTGATAAATATACGGTAAATCTGGAGGATGAACTGAAGGATTTAAAAGACAAACTTAATTTAACGTATGAACAGTTGGATGCATCCAACGAGAATATGCAATCATTTAATGAAGAACTACTTTCATCGAATGAAGAAATGCAAAGCACAAACGAAGAAATGCAATCGGTAAATGAAGAATTGGATACCATTAACTCCAATTATCAATTAAAAAACAAAGAACTGCGTGAAATAAATGATGATTTGAATAATTACTTCAGAAGCAATCTGAACGGGCAGTTGTTTATTGACAATGACCTTAGATTAATGAAATTTTCTCCTGGAACAACCAAACAAATTAACCTGCTGGATTCGGATATCGGACGCCCTTTAAGTAATATCTCGACTAACATTAAATTTGAAACAATTATAGAGGATACCAGGAAAGTCCTGGCGGAAGGGTGTGTAATTACAAAGGAAATTGAGACCAACAACGGACATTGGTACCAGATCATGACCATGCCATATGTCCGGCAGGTGGATAATAAAAACAGCGGGGCAATTATTACATTTAATGATATTACCGAGCTGAAAAAAACACAGCAGGAGTTGGATCAAAAGAATAAAAGTCTGCTCCGCATTAACGCCGACTTGGACCATTTTATACATGCAGCCTCGCACGATCTTTTGGGGCCGCTGGGAAATATTGAAACCAGTATCGGAATCATGAATACAATCGTGTTAACTGATGAAAAGCTGCACGATTTCTTAAACATGATTAATACCTCGGTGAAAAAATTCCGGGAACTAATCAACGACATCAGCACGATCGCCAAGGTAGAAGCTGATATGATCACGCTTGAAATGGTTGATCTGGAAGAAACAGTCAATAATGTTGAATGGAGTTTGGAAGATAAAATGCAGGCTTCCGGGGCTATCATTACCTGTGATCTGGCGGTCAAACAACTCTTTTTTTCAAAAAAAAATCTGAGGAGTATAGTTTACAATCTCATATCTAATGCCATCAAATTTAAGCGGGACGAAATCCCAGTCATCCGTATCAGCACTAAAAAAGAAGGTGATTACATGATCCTGTCTGTACAGGATAACGGTTGCGGTATCTCCAAAGATGCGGTCAACAAAATATTTGATATGTACGGGCGGTTAAATCAGGCTGTCGAAGGGCACGGGATCGGCCTGTACCTGGCAAAGAAAATCGTGAACGCGGCGGGCGGCAATATCGTCGTGGAAAGCGAGCCCGGTATCGGCACAACATTCAGGATTTATTTAAAGATCGAAGCCGGGCCGTTGGTCATTAGCCCTATTTTAAATTAAAACAGATGAAAAAAATACTGCTGCTGGACGATGACAAGAATAACCTGGAGATCATTTCTTTTATCTTAACAGAGTTCGGCTACGAAGTAAGTACCAGGTGCAGCGGCAATACGATTTTCGAGGACATCAAAGCCTACCTGGGTATACCGCTGAAATTGATCAGACGTTCCGCGGCAACATGGAAATGTGTTCCGCCGCTAATTGACCAGGGCGTTCCGGGAGGCCTGACCAGGTATTCCGGGGCAATCTGAC